>UOFZ01000130.1_pt1 | contig 58646 bp, 57 predicted proteins | sample 1989551 | NCBI WGS metagenome assembly UOFZ01 (sample SAMEA4712198, study PRJEB27164) | hydrothermal vent metagenome | biome: marine basaltic hydrothermal vent biome; feature: marine hydrothermal vent; material: mineral | place: Pacific Ocean | collected 2011-06-14/2011-07-23 | depth 1691 m
GTAGCTCGAGGCCTGGACGTAAAGCGTATCAGCCACGTACTGAATTACGATATTCCTTATGACGTTGAAGCCTACATCCACCGCATCGGACGGACCGGACGCGCGGGCGCAAAAGGCGAGGCTATTCTATTCGTTGCCCCGCGAGAAAAACGTTTGCTGCGAGCGATTGAAAAAACCATTCGTCAGCCCATCGAACCGATGCAAATGCCGACGGCGGCGGACATCAATGTGCAGCGCGTCAGCCGCTTTAAACAAAAGATCCGTGACGCCCTGGCGGAAAACACTAAAAACGAATTGTTCTACCAGATGTTGACGGAGTTACAGGAAGAAGAAAGCGCCGAGCCGCTGGAAATTGCCGCCGCCCTGGCCCGCCTGCTCCAGGGTGACGAACCCTTGCTACTATCCGAAAGACCAGAACGACGCCCTCGGCAGCCGGATACTGATAGTCATCCACGACAGTCCCGCAACCCGCAGGCAAAGAAACCCCGCTCACCGGCTTCGGACAAAGCCCTGCCACTGAAAGGTCATCCCGAAGTCGAAATGCAACGCTTTCGTCTGGATGTCGGTTATGACCAGGATGTAAAACCGGGCAATATCGTCGGTGCTATCGCCAATGAAGCTGATCTGGAAAGTGAATATATCGGCCATATCGAAATCTACGATGACTACAGCACCGTCGATCTGCCTGCCGGGATGCCGAAAGAGACCTTTCATGCATTGAAGAAGACCTGGATCTGTCAACGCCGTCTGAACATTACGCCGGTGGGCGGCGAGAAGAAAACGGAAAAACACCGACCACGAAAAAAGAAAAAAACACACTCGTCAACGAAGCAATAAATGCAATCTATTCAGAGTAAGTTACGCAACAATCTAATATAGATGTTCCGAATACCAGTACACTTGTGAATTTTCATGTTCGTAGTGAGTCCTTCGACTTCGCTCAGGACGAACGGTAGTATCTCACGTGTTCTGGTATCTCACGTGTTCTGGTATTTGGAACGCTATTTAGGCTATCTCAATGGTGAGCACAATTTTCGTGCCCATGATAGTGTTTGTGGGAAATGAGATAGAAATTGGTCGGGGTGAGAGGATTCGAACCTCCGACCACCGGCACCCCATGCCGGTGCGCTACCAGGCTGCGCTACACCCCGTTGTGAATTGTTTCGGGAAAAAAAGATATTCAGGAAACGGCGGCCATGATACCCCAGCCGCCGCAAAGATGGAATGCTTTAGCGGCCAAGAATGCCCATAACTTCTTCAAGTTCCATACGAATTTGATGTATGGTGTCCTTGTTGCTTTTTTGTTTTTCTTTGTTTTCATCGCTATCAGAAAGCTGCAGCCGCGCACCGCCGATAGTGTAGCCCTGTTCATAAAGCAAGGCGCGAATCTGACGAATCATAACCACATCCTGACGCTGGTAATAGCGCCGGTTGCCCCGCCGTTTTACCGGCTTGAGCTGGGGAAACTCCTGCTCCCAGTAGCGCAGCACATGCGGTTTGACGCTGCAAAGTTCGCTGACTTCACCAATTGTGAAATAGCGCTTGCCGGGTATGGGAGGTAATTCGTTATTGTTGGTTGGTTCCAGCATACGCCTCTACTCTAGCCTTCAGTTTTTGACCGGGACGGAAAGTCACCACACGCCGTGCGGTAATCGGAATCTCTTCCCCGGTTTTGGGGTTTCTTCCTGGTCGTTGCTTTTTGTCACGCAGATCAAAATTGCCAAAACCGGATAATTTCACCTGTTGTCCGTTCTCCAGTGCACCCCGAATTTCTTCGAAGAACATTTCCACGATTTCCTTGGCTTCGCGCTTGTTGAGTCCAAGTTCTTCAAATAATCTTTCCGCCATTTCGGCCTTGGTCAACGCCATATTTCTTATTCTCTCAATGTAGCCCCAAATTCAGCACCCAGGGCGCTGACAACATTATGAATCTCAGAATCCACTTCACTGTCTGTAAGAGTGCGTGAAAGATCCTGTAAGGTCAAGCCCAGCGCGAGACTTTTTCTACCAGAATCAATACCTTCGCCCACATACACATCAAACAGCTCAACATTTTGCAGCCTCGATGAGGCCGCGCGAAGAATGCAATCATGCACCTTCTGAGATTCTATGGCCTCATCTACAAGCACAGCAATATCCCGGCGAATGGCCGGAAATCGGGATAATGGTGAAAAAACCGGAATCCGACCCTCTTGTACATAATCCAGAGCCAGTTCAAAGACAAAAACCCGTTGATTCAACCCCAGAGTCCCCTCGACTTCGGGATGTAAAGCCCCAATATGCCCCAATAAATTTCCACTCTGCCTATGATAAATAGCTGCACTTTGCCCCGGATGCAAGGCCGGATGCGCTTCTGGCCGAAATTCGACATCGTCTATGTTGCCGCCCAGAGTCAATAATGCCTCCACATGCGCCTTGATATCGTAGTAGTCAGCCTTGCGGCTTTCGATGCTCCACTGCTCAGGCCACGCGTCGCCTGTCAATACACCGGCAATCATCATTTTTTGCTGTAATTCAGTGCCTTGCATTACAAACTTAAGCCCAGACTCGAATAAGAATAACCTATTTTGCTGACGATTCAAGTTATAAATGACCGCCTGCACCAGGCCCGGCCAGAGACTCGTACGCATCATCGACAAATCACTGGAAATGGGATTCATCAGCGCCAGCGGTTTTTGCGCGGGATCCAGCAATTTCTGCATTTTGGGATCCACAAAGCTGTAGGTAATAGCTTCGTAATAGCCCCGCTGAACCAAGACCTGACGGATTTGCTGCATAGTAATCCGGGTTTCACTGCTGGGCTGCATTTGCAGATGAATCTGCGGCCGGGATTCCGGCAGATTGTCATAACCGTAAATCCGGCCGATTTCCTCGATCAGATCCACTTCACGCTCAATATCAAAGCGGAAGGCCGGCGGTGTAACTTTCCAGCCACCTTCAATGACTTCAACCACCATATCCAGCCCCAAGAGTATCTCTACGACATCTTCGGCAATAACACCAACTCCTAGCACCTTCCGAATACGCGCCTCACGTAGCTTCACAGGCACCCTCACAGGCAGTTCATTTTTCCGCATTTGCTCGATGATCGGCCCTGGACGTCCACCGACAATATCCAGTAACAGCGCGGTAGCCCGCTCCATTGCCTGGCGCTGCAATTCAAATGACACACCCCGCTCAAAACGATGGGATGAATCCGTGTGCAAACCATAGCTTCGCGCCCGTCCGGCGATAGCCAATGGATTGAAATATGCACTTTCTAAGAAAATATCCCGGGTTTCATCACTGACGGCGGAATCTGCCCCGCCCATGATGCCCGCCAGAGCCAGGGGTGCAGCCTTATCGGCAATCAGCAGACTGCCTGGCTGCAATTTGATTTGCTGGCCATCAAGCAGGGTCAAACGTTCGCCCTCTTTTGCATGACGAACAAGGACTTCACCCGTAAGTTTCGCCAGGTCAAAGGCGTGCATGGGCTGTCCCAGTTCCAGAAGAATGAAGTTGGTGACATCGATTACCGGTCCGAGGCTGCGCAGGCCGCTACGACGTAGTTTTTCCTGTAACCAGAGGGGAGTGGTTGCAGCGGGATTGATGTCACGAATGATCCGTCCCACATAGCGCGGGCAGTCGGCCCCGGCATCCAGTTTTACCGGCAGCACATCCTCAATATCGGGTTTGACTTCGGAAATAACGGGCGGGGTTGACTTCATCCGGTTAAGACCGGCGACTTCCCGGGCAATACCGGCGATACTCAGACAATCCCCACGATTGGGCGTCAGACCCAGCTCGATACTGACATCATCCAGTTTCAGGTATTCACGAATATCGATGCCCACCGGCGCATCGGGTGGCAACTCCATCAGGCCGTCCGCCTGCTCGACCAGGCCCAGTTCCTGCTCGGAACAGAGCATGCCGTGGGACGGCACGCCCCGCAGTTTGGATTTTTTGATTTTCAGGCCACCCGGCAGTTTCGCCCCCACCAGCGCTGCCGGTACTTTCAGACCAGCCCGCACATTGGCGGCACCACAGACAATGCCAAGCGGCTCGTCATCCCCCACATCGACCTTGCAAACACGCAGCTTGTCAGCATCGGGATGCGCTTCCACTGACAACACTTCGCCCACCACGATTTTTTCAAACTCGGCCGCCACCGGTTCGACAGCCTCCACTTCCAGCCCCGCCATAGTCAACTGGTGCGCCAGCGTGTCGGTGTCAATATCGGGGTTAACCCACTCTCTTAACCATTTTTCACTGAATTTCATAAGTATTTTATCTTGACTAAAAAAATTTAATGCAAAGGCGCAGAGCTCGCAAAGGATATTTTCAAAAAATTCTTTGCGTCTTTGCGTTGAATATACCCTTCACATGCTGGCACAAAGCTTAGGCAAACTGCTTAAGGAACCTTAAATCATTCTCAAAAAACAAGCGTAAATCATTAACGCCATAACGCAACATCGCCAACCGCTCGACCCCCATACCGAAGGCAAAACCGAGGAAGTCTTCTTCATCGACGCCCACATGCTGTAGCACATTCGGATGCACCATGCCGCAACCCAGCACTTCCAGCCAGCCGGTGTGACTGCATACCCGGCAACCTTCGCCGTTACACATAACACATTCGATATCCGCTTCCGCCGACGGCTCGGTAAAGGGAAAATAAGAGGGCCGAAAACGCACGGACAGGTCATCCCGTTCAAAAAAACGATGCAGGAAATCGATCAGAATGGCCTTCAAATCGGTAAAGCTGACATTCTCATCCACCATCAGTCCCTCGACCTGATGAAACATGGGCGTATGGGTCAAATCCGAATCACAGCGGTAAACCCGCCCCGGGGCAATTACCCGCAGCGGCGGCTCGCTCTTTTCCATTACTCGGATTTGAACCGGTGAGGTATGCGTACGTAACAGGGTTTTGTCAGCAAAGTAGAAGGTATCATGCATGGCCCGCGCAGGATGTGATTCGGGAATATTTAATGCTTCGAAGTTATGTTCTTCATCTTCGATTTCAGGCCCCGTCGCCACCTCGAAGCCCATCTGTCGAAACAGATCTTCAATGCGATCCATGGTGCGCGTAATCGGATGTAGACCACCACTGGGCAGGCTGCGGCCTGGCAGGGTTACATCAAGCCTTTCCGCCGCCAGCCGGGCATTCAGAGCCTTGGCCTGCAGGCTATCTTTACGCGCTTCCAGGGCCTGCTGTACGGCTTTCTTGGCGGCATTAATCGCCTGTCCCGCTTTGGGTCGCTGTTCCGCAGAAAGACTACCCAGTGTTTTCATGCGTTCGGTGAGCGCACCTTTCTTGCCCAGATAGCGCACCCGGATTTCATCCAGTGACTTGAGATCAGCACTGGCCTCAATCGTGGCAGTCGCCTCGTTAATAATCTGTTCCAGTTCCTGTTGCACGATCATATCCCGTTGAGAATAAATGGTTATAAACTTCAGATTAATTTATCCGTTCGTGATGAGCCTGTCGAACCATGAGCGGATAAATTAATTCGTTTTTTTACTCACAAAAAAAAGGGGAAGACTGACGTTTCCAGCCTTCCCCTAATCTTTTTACTGTGCGATTCCGCCATCGGTATACGCCGATATGGCAGAACGCTTGCGCCTGATATTACAGACTCAGTTCGACAGATTAGCCTTGGCTTTTTCAGCTAAGGCTGCAAAAGCGATCTTGTCGAAAATGGCCATATCAGCCAGCACTTTGCGATCGATTTCAATCGAGGCTTTTTTCAGGCCATTGATGAAACGGCTATAGGACAAACCGCATTCCCGTGCCCCTGCATTGATACGGGCAATCCACAGTGCGCGAAACTGACGCTTACGCTGCTTGCGCCCGATATAGGCATACTGACCGGCCTTGGTGACGGCCTGAACCGCAACCCGGTAAACATTCTTGCGACGGCCATAATACCCCTTGGCCTGATCCAGTACTTTTTTATGGCGCGCACGAGCGGTGACACCGCGAGTTACTCTTGGCATAGTCTCATCCTCCCCTTAACTGTATGGAATCATTTTGCGAACAGCGGCCGTATCGGCTGCGCTGACCGCTTCACCGTTACGCAGCTGACGCTTGCGCTTGGTGGTCATCTTGGTGAGGATGTGGCTTTTATTGGCGTTACCACGTTTGAATCCGCCGGACGCCCGACGTTTGAAGCGCTTGAGGGCGCCACTGTTACTTTTCATTTTAGGCATGCTTTTACTCCGCATTGATTAAATAGAATAGTGAATCAGGTATGAAAAGGACCCGGGATCACCTCTTGTTGCCGCCGGTGACGGCGACTGCACCATTATACAAGGTGCTGTAGGTACGACTTCAGCCGTACCTGACATATTTTACACGGTTGGGTTGAATAAAATAATGAAGCCCAACAGCCTACGCTGATATTCTGTTGGGCTTCATTTTATTCAACCCAATCTACAGTTTTTTTCGCTGCAAGCAGCAGAGAATTAAGTGCGGTCGAAGCCGAACCTACTTCCTGTTCGGACCAATCACCATCACCATCTGCCGGCCTTCCAGTCTTGGAAACTGTTCGACGGAACCATACTCTTCAAGATCGGCGGCAACCCGTTTAAGTAGTTGCAAACCCAGTTCCTGGTGCGCCATCTCGCGGCCACGAAAACGCAACGTGACTTTGGCCTTATCCCCATTTTCAAGGAAACGCTTGAGATTACGCAGTTTCACATCGTAATCACCTTTCTCGGTACCCGGTCGGAATTTTACTTCCTTGATATGAATTTGCTTCTGCTTTTTCTTCGCAGCATGGCGTTTCTTGTTCTCTTCGAACAGGAACTTGCCATAATCCATGATTCGGCAAACGGGCGGTTTGGCTTCGGGGGCCACTTCAACCAGATCCATTTCCGAGCTATCTGCTAATTCCTGGGCTTCCTGAATAGACAAAACACCTGCCTGTTCTCCATCCGATGTAATGACTCGCACTTCCGGTGCTGTTATTTCCGCATTGGTGCGCGTTTTCTTGGTCGCGATATTTTAACCCTCCAAATGACTACGGCCGCGGCTCGCAATTTCTTCCGTGATTTTCTCGGTGAATGACACTAATGTCATGCCGCCCAGATCCTCACCGCTTCGCGTGCGCACGGCCACAGTTGAATTTTCAACTTCCCTGTCTCCAACAATCAGGAGATAGGGCATTTTCTGTAACGTGTGTTCGCGGATCTTAAAGCCTACCTTCTCATTTCTCAAGTCGGCAATGGCTCGAATCCCCTGTTTTTGCAGTTTTTCTGTCACACTCTGTACATAAGCGGCCTGATTATCGGTAATTCCCATCACCACCACCTGGTTTGGCGACAACCAGAGCGGAAAGGCACCGGCATAATGTTCGATCAGAATACCGATAAAACGCTCCAGCGAACCCAGAATCGCACGATGCAACATCACCGGTATCTGGCGTGATCCATCCTCGGCCACATACTGGGCATCCAGTCGTCCCGGCATGTTGAAATCCACCTGAATGGTGCCACACTGCCAAACTCGATCCAGACAATCACGCAGGGAAAATTCGATTTTCGGCCCGTAAAACGCGCCCTCGCCCGGCTGCAGATCCCATTTCAAATCTGTGGCATTGAGCGCTGTGGCCAGGGCCGCCTCGGCCTTGTCCCAGACTTCGTCCGCACCTACCCGTTTTTCCGGGCGGGTGGAGAGTTTGATAATGACATCCTCGAAACCAAAATCCCGATAGACTTCAAACAACAGATCGATAAAATCCGAAACTTCAGCCTGAATCTGATCTTCGGTACAAAAAATATGCGCATCATCCTGGGTAAAACCGCGCACACGCATCAGCCCGTGCAGGGTGCCGGACGGCTCGTTACGGTGGCAGGAACCGAACTCGGCCATGCGTAGCGGCAGGTCGCGGTAGCTCTTGAGCCCCTGATTATAAATCTGGATATGACAGGGGCAGTTCATGGGCTTGACCGCATACTCGCGGTTTTCCGAATGGGTGGTGAACATGTCATCCTTGAACTTGTCCCAGTGGCCGGATTTCTCCCACAGCACCCGATCCGCCAGATTCGGCGTGCGCACTTCACCATAACCATGCTGTCTCAGCAACTTGCGTATATATTGCTCAATTTCCTGATACAGTACCCAACCGTTGTCGTGCCAGAAAATCATGCCCGGTGCTTCTTCCTGCGAGTGAAACAGATCCAGCTGCCGACCCAACTTGCGATGATCGCGTTTCTCGGCTTCTTCCAGACGATGCAGATAGGCCTTGAGTGCCTTTTTGTCACCCCAGGCGGTGCCGTAAATGCGCTGCAGCATTTCATTATTGGAATCACCACGCCAGTAAGCACCGGCCAGCTTCATCAATTTGAAAGCCTTGATTTTACCGGTGGACGGCACATGCGGCCCACGGCAGAGATCGGTAAACTCGCCCTGTTTATATAAGGATAGCTCCTGATCCTCGGGGATGGATTCGATAATCTCGGCCTTGTAGTTTTCACCCAGATCACGGAAATAACGAAGCGCTTCATCACGCGAGAGCACGGAACGCTCGACAGGAATATCCTGCTTCACCAGCTCCTTCATTTTTTTCTCGATGACGGCCAGATCGGCTTCGGCAAAGGGTTCATCGCGGGCAAAATCGTAATAGAAACCGTTATCCACCACCGGACCGATGGTTACCTGGGTCTCGGGAAACAATTGTTTCACCGCCTGCGCCATTAAGTGCGCGGCAGAATGGCGAATGATCTCCAGCCCCTCCGTATCCCGCTCAGTAATCAGTGAAAGCGAAACATCTCGGTCGATAACATAACTGGCATCGACCAGTTGCCCGTCGACCTTGCCAGCCAGGGTTGCGCGCGCCAGACCGGCGCCGATATCAGCGGCCACCTCCATCACGCTAACAGGATTTTCAAACTCGCGTTTCGAACCATCGGGAAGTGTAATGTCAGGCATTTCAGCACCTTGATCAGCCAGTGGTGACCCCTACCAAAGGCCACATGAGGCGTCGTTATTTTCTGGATTCAGATAGAGGCTGGTAACCCCCCTACCGCATTGACTCGTTTTAAATATGGATCTGCCGCTAACCGCTCAATATAATCAACAACTTAAAGTGGCTTCCGGCGACAGGCGCACTTTACAGGAATCAGCTTTATGCGTAAAGCCGGATGCCGCCTCTACTGCAGGCAATTGCCGAAGATGCCTGTAACATGGGCTTCGCTATCAGGAACAAACGGACCTTATCGTTTTCAAGCTAAATAGGGGTTCCGAATACCTGTACACTTGTGAACTTTCACGTTCGTGGAGAGTCCTTCGACTTCGCTCAGGATGAACGGTAGCGTCTCAGGGTGAACAGTAGCGTCTCAGCATGAACGGTAGCGTCTCAGGGTGAACGGTAGCGTCTCAGAATGAACGGTAGTATCTCAGAGAATGAACGGTAGTGTCTCAGGATGAACGGTAGCGTCTAAAGTGTACTATTTGGAACGCTTATTTTGCGTTTAATCTTCGCAAAACTTCAAAAACCTGTTCAGGAAACCTTGTCTTTCTGGTCCTCCCCAGGCATCGCCTCACTTGCATACTGCTGCAAGATCTCCAAATCAGCGACCTCGGTACGAAACTTATTCTTATGTAAAACACCTTGCTTGCGCCAGTATTGAAGATGCCGGTTAACCACCTGGCGCACCGACCCCACCATGCGCGCCAGAGCATCATCATGCAGGTCATTAATCAGCGTCAGGTGATGTTGGCCATCGCTGGACTGTGGGTGAAACGGCACAACGTGGCGCAATATCAGCCGAGCTAGCCGTGTCATGGTATCGTATAAAGCAAGATCGGTGGCCAGATCTTCCATTTTTTGCATCTGTTCACCCAGGTAAGGCAGGAAATTACGATTGAATTCATGATGCTGGTCGATCCAGGCACGGGCATCCGGTATCGGTACAGAAATCAGGGCGACATCATCCAGCGTCACGGGCGTCACTTCATGCCGCTGACTATATAACAGAGTCGCCATATCAATAGCGTCACCCGGACCAAGTAAAAACAGGGTAATACTTCTGCCGGTTTCAGGGTTAATACGCATGACTTCGAGACGGCCTTTGATCAACAGGTAAAAACGCTCCTGGAAAATAACCGGATCCAGCTGTAGTCCACGACGCCAGGTATCGCGCCGAAACAGCAACAACATATCATCGAGCAGCTCATCTGCCAGCCCGGAAAATAGGGGGGAGTGGGTTAATATATCTTTACAGTGATTAAAATAGACAGGATCCCGTTTCATGCACAGTTTTTTCCCTTGCCCCTGTCGAATATTTATAAATATACAGTCGATACCATAAAATTCGACATGGCATAGTAAAAATGAGTTATGGCTAAATACGCCGTTTGAGTCCAGCAAACATCGGCTTTTGACAATAACCCATAAAATACAAATAGACTATCTATATTTATGTTTCGCTTTTTCAGTACAAAACAATCGCAAGTAGACCTGGTATAAAAACTATATTTCTCACACGCCTTGGCTCCTAACCTGGATAAACCACAAGATAAGCACCTTCACGAAATAAGGTTCTACAAAATACGCAGAAAATTATTTCTAAGGTACTAAGGCAAATCAAATAACAGTATCTCGGCTTCATCAGCGCTTATAAGTATAATTTCCCGCTCATCACTGATGGCCACGCCATCACCTTCCTGTAAAGCAAGTTCATTTAACTGCACACGTCCTTTAGCGACCTGTAACCATCCTCGGCGACCGGGTTTGAAAACATGTCTGACAGCATCATCATTCTGAATTTTACAAACATAGACATCTGCCCGCTGGTGAATTTTTGCTGCCCCGTTTTCAGGTTTACCTGATGCAATCAGGCACCACTTTCCTTTGCTGAATTCCGGTGTAATTTCAGGTTGCTGATAAGAGGGGCTTACCCCTGATTTATCCGGAATAATCCAGATCTGCAGAAAACGCATAGCCTCACTACTCGATGGGTTGTATTCACTATGCGTCACCCCGGTGCCGGCACTCATAACCTGAAATTCACCCGCGTTTATCACTGAACCGTTTCCCATACTGTCTTTGTGTTCTAGTGCGCCATCCAACACATAACTGATGATTTCCATATCACTATGACTGTGAGTGGGAAACCCGCCCCCTGGGGCCACCCGGTCATCATTAATCACTCTTAGTGCCGAGAACCCCATATGCTCCGGATCATAATAGTTTGCAAATGAAAATGTATGGCGAGTATCTAACCAGCCATGATCAGCCTGTCCCCGCACCTCACTTTTACGTACTATCAACATGATTCATTCTCGGTTGGGTTTTTGAAATAAATCGGATTTTCTGTCTTCAGGCAACAACAATTGACCGCTTTTCTAAATAAATGTTCCGAATTCCTGTCCACTACCGCGCTTTACGTTCGTGGTGAGTCTCGTTCGATGAAACTCACGACAGACGTCGGCTTCACTCAGGAGAGCCTTGTCGAACCATGAACGTAAAGCCTGAAATAGTCAGGTTTAAAACTATTCACCCTTCGACAGGGCTCTCCTGAGCGGAGCCGAAGGGCTCAGGGCGAACGGTTTTGACTGGACAGGAATTTGGTACGCTTATTTAGTCTGTCTGAAAAATCAATCTAAGGAAACCTGTACGAAAGGACAGTTTCATACCATCGAGATTATTTTATAAGGTTTCGGAATCAATGATACTTGTTAACACAGGGAAACTCTGCAAAACATACCGGCTTAAATACTGACAAGAGACCGTTCATCTGTCTGTTTAGAGTTGTTCTTTAGGATCGGCGTTTATATCGTTATACCAACACCCTGAGCCACATTCAGGAATATCACAAAACGGAGTTCGTCATGCCTGATAAAACGCAATACACCACCTACCCTCCACTACCATTAGAAGAATGGGAGGAAACAAAAAAAACCCTGCACCTTTATATACAGATCATCGGAAAAATAAGACTAACCCTTTTCCCGAAAACGAATCATTGGTGGCATGCCCCGCTATACATATCGACACGCGGTCTTACAACACGCCCCATTCCCTATCACGGAATAATTTTTGAAATAGAATTTGACTTTATACATCACGTACTTTCAATCAGAACCAGCAATGGTGAACTTGAACTAATCAATTTAGATGGAATGTCCGTCTCACAATTCTACCAGGATGTTATTGGCACTCTCCTGAAACTCGGAATAGAGGCCAAAATAAAATCGATCCCCTACGATAATATTAGCAAGGAGCCTTTTGAAAACAATCACCTGGAAGTCAGCTACGACAAGGAATATGTCAACAGATTTTGGCGAATTCTGGTGCTTGTAGGATCCGTATTTGAAACATATAGAGCCTTGTACACAGGAAAAAGTACACCGGTGCATCTTTTTTGGCATCATCTGGATCTTGTGGTCTCTCGTTTTTCTGGTAACCGCGCACCGGAAAAAGAATGGCCCACCAATGTCGAACGAGAAGCCTATTCCCATGAAGTCATGAGCTTTGGATTCTGGGCGGGAGATGAGATAGTCAGAGAAGCCGCTTTTTATGCCTATATATATCCGCAACCAGAAGCCTTGACAGATCAACACCTGCAACCAGAAGCAGCCATCTGGAATACCGATCCGGGTTATGCAATGGCCTTTTTACCCTATGAGTCCGTACGACAATCCCAGAACCCCAACCAGACTATCATGCGTTTTCTGGAAAGCGTTTACCAGGCAGGTTGTACCTGTAGTGACTGGGATTTTAAATCCTTTGAGTTGCCGTCATCAACATTCAAAATATCTCAGGATTCATCCGGAACACCTGCCGCATAAACAAACCACAGCCCACCGCCTCAGTAGCCCCCATCTTACTGTGACCTGGTGGTCTAACGAGGTTAATGTTAACCTGACATATAAATCTTTATCTCTCATGGGGCCGTATGTTGACCTACCCATTCGTTCAGGGGAAAAGCCATAAAAAATAATCCTTCCGCCACAAACAATGAAAAACTCACCCTCAAGGAAGTCATTGCCATGGGCATCGGCGGCATGGTCGGTGGCGGTATTTTTTCGGTACTGGGTCTGGCTATTGCGCAGGCCGGGCATGCAGCGCCCCTTGCTTTTGCCCTGGGTGGTTGCATCGCCCTGTTAACGGGACTCTCCTATGCACGCCTGGGGCTTGTCTTTCAATCCAGCGGCGGCAGTTTCACCTTTTTAGAACACGCATTTTCCAGCCCTAATATTGCCGCCATCGGCGGTTGGTTACTGCTGGTCGGTTATGTCAGCACCATGGCCCTGTATGCCTACACCTTTGGCGTCTATGGCAGTGCCATGCTCGGTGATGACGGTTCCAATCTTGTCATGCACCATCTGCTGGAATCATTGATACTGCTCACCTTTCTCGGGGTAAATCTTTATGGCATCAAGGCCAGCGGTACCAGCGAGCTGTTGATCGTAACCGTCAAAATGATCATCCTGTTTCTGTTTGCGGTAATCGGCCTGTTTTATGTCAAAACCGATCACCTGTTGCCGGTATTTAACCAGGGCTATAGCGGCGTAATTATGGGTGCCGCACTGATCTTCGTCGCCTATGAGGGTTTTGAACTGATTCCCAATGCTATTAATGAAATGGAGAACCCACAGCGCAATCTGAAACCGGCTATCGTCTGGTCTATCGTAATTACAATTTCTATCTATGTGCTGGTTTCTATTGTTGCGGTTGGGAATTTACTGCCAAAAGAAATTATCCAGTATAAAGAATATGCCCTGGCGATTGCAGCCAAACCCTTTTTAGGGCAGGCCGGTTTTCTTTTAATCGGTCTGGCCGCATTATTTTCTACCGCTTCGGCGATTAATGCCACGCTGTTTGGTACTGCCCGCCTTGGCATGGTCATGGCAACCGATAAGGCTTTACCCTCGGCTTTCGGTTTCAGGAGAAAACAAAATAACATCCCCTGGCTCAGCCTGATCATTATAACCACGGTAACTATTGTCTTCGTCAACCTCGCTAATCTGACTATTATCTCGTCATTTGCTAGTTCGACCTTTTTACTGATCTTTGCATTAATCAATCTGTCCGCTTGTCGTCTGCATCGGAAGATTGGCGGCACAATAGTTCTGCCTTTGACCGGCCTGTTACTGTCATTGGCTTGCTGGTCGGTGCTGATGCTTTACCTCGGGCAAACAAACCCTGACAGCCTGTATTGGATCGGTCTTATTTATTTAAGTGTCATCATCGCCGAACTGATTTTTAGCCAACGCTGCCTGTTGCGGAGACATCGTTGAAAATTTCCCGCTACTCGCCCCTGAGTTCTTTTCGCAATTCTTTCAATTTTTTCTGGAACGCCTCGACATCACCATAATCGGCAAATTTTTCGCTTCGATTATGCGGGTTGGGAGTACGCCGCGCATGTTTAATCGGGCACCAGTATTGCTCTGTTTGGGCAATCACTTCACGGACGTATTCGATAAGACCGTTACCATAGCCGCAATACACACAATTTAATTTTTCAATCACATTCAGATAGGCGAGATGCTGTCGGTCGATCACCACATAGTCCGCACGCCGCACCTGAGGGATTCCATAAACTCGAAAACAGATCTTCTGATAAATAAAAATAGCCAGATCAAGCAACAGCAACGGAAAGACAACACTGTACACTATCGGCGCGGTCAAAATATGCGTTAACCGGGCATCGCGCAGATAGCGCCAGACTCCGGTACGATAACGTCGTTGCAACTCATGCACACCATCATCAAAAATGACTCTGCCTTTTTCCAGGTTATACCGAAACTGGGCACGCTTCTCAGCCAGTAAATGATTAAATTCCTGTTCCAGCTGGAGCTGTAGTTCATGTATTCGATCGAGTATTTCTTCTAGTTGAGTTCGTGGCATAGCAGGCTCCCGTTAAACCAGTAAATTATGCTTTAAAAAGTTGCAAGGGTTTCATTGACGCCTTTGCCCCCTGGTTTTTTCCTTGACCGGATCCAGGCATTGTCTCCAATAATCACGATGCGCTTGAAGCCTGATAATATCCAATGACGAGGGATTTACCTATCCCAAACCTGGATAAACCACAAGATAAGTACCTTTACGAAATAATTTTCTACAAAATGCGTAGAAAATTATTTCTAAGCTACTAATCGGTCTATATGCCACAGTATTTTTATTGCATCGCTACCTAAGTGGCAGTAATTACTAACAAAAGGGTCTGATAATCTGCTCTTTTTGTGAAAAATACTAAAATCGTAAACCGTCAGGTAATATTGTAGACACTATCCACCGCCAGCATCTTCAGCCTGGGGGGCAGGACAAAAATGAACACAAAGAGTTGCATTGAAAATAATCGAGATATCTATATCCCGATTAGCGCATGGTGAGAGGTCTGAATTTCAGTGTTCAGCAAGATCGGGGGAAATGACTGCCAGCGTATCGTTAATACGGTCCAGGAGAATCTTCGGAATTTTATTAAACTACCCCGCAGCAAGCTGCGGGGTAGTGAACGGTAGCGTGCTGGCAGGTTTCCCTGCAAGCAGCGGGGAATTACTCCCTGAAAGAGATTAAATAAAGCCAGACAAACCGTTATCAACTCTGAGCTACCGGATTAAAGCTCGTTCACTTGTTATACTGATATCATGATGCCCCGGTTCAGACCCAGTGATGATTCAATGTTCAGTCGCCATCATGATGACCGAATCCGCACCCACCGACCCCAGACGCATAGCACAATGACTGGCCTGATCCGAATCGCACTGCAAAATAATGACATAGTGGTCTGTTTCAATGGCGCGATGGATCTGTTCAATAGCCGATGCGGGCACGCCAATGCTGTGCAACGCACTGGCCAATTGCATCAGAACGGTACCATCCTCCGGCGCTGTTACGCCAGCGATAGCCTCACCCAACGCGTCCACAACGGGACCCGCAGCGAGTAACGGCCCTAGCCCCGGCAACACAAAAAGTCCGGTGATACCCGCCGACATACCCCATAAGACACCCCAGACAACGCCATGTTTACCCCAGGCTTTTACCCTTTCTTTTGTATTAGTATAAGCCAAACCCACCCCGCTAGCCCCGGCTTTACGCAGCAAGGAAAGCTGATCGGCAGGAAATTTCTCTTTAATCAACTTTTCAATCGTCTGTAACGTCTTTTCTTCACTGCTATAGATACCAATAGTCAGCTCCAGACACGCATCTTTACACTTGTTATCTATCAGAGTTCCATTTTGCATGAGATGATGCCCGGTCCTTGATATTAATTATTTATTTCCCGATCCGGTAAAGACTGTACCATCCTTTTTACTTTTTTGCTGTCACCCAAGTTGCATCTGCATGGGTATGCGGCTTTGCTCGTGGTTGCTGTTATCAGTTATCGGCAAGTGTCTCATCAAATTTTTTTGCCACATCAATCAACCACAAACCTGATATTCCGGGGGTGGCATAGGCCACGAAGGCGCGCAGACAACATGAACCGAACAGACTCTGTTTGTCTCTGGGCATAATAACGTCGACCACAGCCCCAGGGGGAATCAGCGAATCGCTCACGCTGACTCGCAAACCTTCCCGGCTGACATCAAGTACGCGGGTAGTTATCGCGTCTCCAATCTTGCCCTTCAGAGTAACCTTGAAATTCTCAAGATGGCGAGGAAAATAACGATGCTCCATTTGTTTAGTCCTTTTCTCTGGTGAGTTCTTGGTCAACCTGAGCTTCGGCAGTCAACCAGTCTTCCAGTGCTGAGCCTGCATCATAACCGCGCTGGCATGAAAGAAAGTAAGCGGCCTCGGCAATCCTCTGCTGACGGGTTCTGGCAGCGGCAGCTAAAATTGCCGCCTTGTTCTTGCCTGGCCTACGAGTAGCATTTCCCTTACCAACTGATTTTTCGACTGTTTTTTTTCTGCTTACAGATTTTTTTGCAGCAATTTTCTTCTTCGCCGTTTTTTTAGCGGAGGATGATTTTACACGTGTTCCTTTTTTCTTTGTCACCATCGCTTAACTCTCCCTCAAATATACGCTGAAATATAGCCAACAACGTAACTACTCACTCCGTAGAATGATGGGTTTCGTTGCGCTTCGCTCTACCCATCCTACTCGTCTACGAGTTCTGTAGGATGAGTAAAGCGAAGCGAAGCGCAAAGTCCAGATGGAAACCTATCATTAAACAAGCAGCACACCCTGCATAGAGCGTTAAAAATATATACCCAGTGTGAGGGATGAGTAGTTATCCCAAAAGATTAATCATTCTGACACATGAATAAAACCTGCGCAGCAACCCAGGTTACACAGGAAACCCACAAAACTACAAGCGCCCTACCGGACTACCAAACAAGGGCTGTCACAGAAGTGACAGCCAGGAAATATTTTCTTGTGCTAGGCTTTATTGTAACCAAGGAGTCATTGGCAAATTGGCCTCGATACGGACCAAGGAGAGTACGATGAACCACGCGCACCAGATTAATGACAACCAGGTCCGCGACGCAGCCGATGCAACATCGGCCACCGCCCCACCGATACTGGTCGACATACTGGCAAAAGCTGACGTGCGCTTTAATGGCAACCGGCCCTGGGACATTCAGATACACGATCCTGCAACTTACCACCGTATTCTCAGTCAGGGCTCACTGGGTTTCGGTGAAGCCTATATGGACGGTCTGTGGGACAGTGCAAAACTCGACCAACTTTTTGACCATCTTTTGCACAACGAGATCAACCGCAAAATTCGCCTCCTGCCCGGCCTGCGCCTGCTACTTGCCAGTCTTGCCAGTCTACTGAAAAACAGTTTCGTCAATCGTCAGACCGGTCGGCGTGCCTATGAAGTGGGTAGACGCCACTACGATATCGGCAACGATATCTACCAGGCTATGCTCGACCCCAGTATGAGCTATAGCTGCGGCTATTGGGCTGAAAGTGATAACCTGAACGACGCGCAACAGGCCAAGCAGGAACTCATTTGCCGCAAGCTTGACCTGCAACCCGGCGAGCGCCTGCTGGATATTGGTTGTGGCTGGGGTGGCCTGGCCAGTCATGCGGCCCGCCATTATGGCGTCGAGGTACTGGGCATTACCATTTCACGCGAACAGCAACGGCTGGCGCAGGAGCGCTGCGCCGGTCTGCCAGTGGAGATCACCCTGAAAGACTACCGCGAGCAGCAGGGCCATTTTGATAAAATCGTCTCGGTCGGCATGTTCGAACACGTGGGACCAAAGAACTACGTCACCTATTTCAATACCGTGCGCCGTTTGCTGGTGGAGGATGGCCTGTTTCTATTGCACACCATCGGCGACTACGAAACCGTTAACTACAACGATCCCTGGATCGACCGCTACATCTTTCCCAACGGTATCATGCCTTCGGCGCGCCGCATAGCTGCAGCAATCGAACCTGATCTCATAATTCATGACTGGCACAATTTCGGTCCCGACTACGACCCAACCCTGATGGCCTGGTGGGAAAATTTTGACGCCGCCTGGCCTGAATTGTGCCACCGCTACGACAAACGTTTTTATCGCATGTGGAAATATTATCTACACGTCTGCGCCGGCCTGTTCCGATCCAGCCAGGGCCAGTTGTGGCAGATTATACTATCCCGCCGAGGCCAACGGAAAGACTACCGCTCAATACGTTAACTGGCATCAAGCAGCTTCTCGAGTCTATAGCATTTTAGAATCAGTTTTTCTTAAACTTGGCAGAAGCTCAGCAATGCTTACTCTCCCCCCTTGAGTATTTTTATAATGCCCCCTATTAATTATAAATGACAAGAACCGAAGTAATAGGGCAAGACCTCAAACCCGTTCGTTAGCTGCAACATGCTAGATTTCGCAGTTGGGCAGTTGGAACGGGATATGACATCATAAAAACCCTGGAGACAACAAAATGATTGAAGAACTCCCCGTAGATGCACCCGGCATTGGTGTCTTTAAAGCCAGCGGCAAATTGACAGATGCTGATTATAAGCAGTTTATTCCTCGACTTGATGAACTGATAAAGGAATACGGAAAAATTTCTTTGTTTTTCGAACTTGAAGATTTTCACGGCTGGGAGGCCAAAGCCATGTGGAATGACTTCAAACTCAGTCAGTCATATCCCTATAATTTTGAACGCATCGCGATCATCGGCAATCAGGCCTGGGAACGCTGGATCAGTTTACTGGCCAAACCCTTCACCCATGCACAGGTGCGCTATTTTAATAGCGACCAGCGTGATAAAGCATGGGACTGGTTGAAACAGAATGCGCTGTCCACCCTGCACCAGAAAACATCTACCGAAACCGCTTACCAGCATGTGCTCATCAGCATCGATCTTTCCACTCAGGCCGCACATGTTCTAAAACGCGGCCTGGCGCTAGCCACACGCGAGGCTGCACAGGTCAGCCTGCTCCATGTAGTCGATGCACCCATTTTCGAAGATGATTCGACTGACTATATTTTTCCCCGCGAATCCAGAGAAACAACCCGTAAGGTTGGAATTGCCTACATCCAGTTACAACGTCTGGCGGAATTAGCCGGGGCAGAAAACGTAAAAATCGAAATCTTGTCCGGACGTGCAAAAGTAGAGATCCCCCGTTATGCCGAGCAACATAATGTAGATCTCATCGTTGTCGGGGCTCATGGTCAAAGTAACCTAACCGGCGTGCTAGGTTCAACGGCCACCAGCCTGTTAGCACAGGCACCCTCTGATGTTCTAGTGGTAGAAGCGCAAACGTGACACACAGCAGAATAAATAGCACAGCCGGGTTACAGCAATGGCGCTCCACTATGATTTAATTTACCGAAACCTGCCATGAGCTGAAAAATTGGCTCAAATTTGAAACCACACTAGACAAAAGTGGTGTTTTTTATCGCCTGTTAAACAGTGCTTTCACACACCTTATTATTGTAATATAACCCGTTCAGCGCTCTAATCTGCTATTATGCGCCGTTTTCCCCTTCACCAACAAAGACTGATTTTAACGTGACAACAACTGCTTTCTCATCTCTCCCCTTAACATCCGAGTTTTTAGCTAATATCGAGTCACTGGACTACCAGGCAATGACCCCAATACAGGCACAAAGCCTGCCTGCCATTCTGCATGGCAACGATTTGCTGGCCCAGGCAAAGACCGGCAGCGGCAAAACTGCCGCATTTGCCATTGGCTTGCTGCACAAACTTGACGTTAAAACCTATCTAACACAGTCGCTGGTGCTATGCCCAACCCGAGAACTGGCTGATCAGGTGAGCAAGGAAATCCGGCGCCTGGCACGAGCTATAGCCAATACCAAAATCCTCACTTTGTGCGGTGGCAAACCTATGATCCCACAACTGGCATCACTGGAACACAGCCCGCATATTGTGGTCGGCACACCAGGACGTATATTAAAGCACCTGGAAAAGAACTCTTTAAAACTGGGTAATTTAAATACTCTGGTGCTGGATGAAGCTGATCGCATGCTGGACATGGGCTTTCATGAAGACATTATGCGCATTATTGATTTTATGCCGCAACAAAGACAAACCCTGTTATTTTCGGCAACCTACCCGGATAAAATAAAAGAAATCAGTGAAGCTATCCAAAATGACCCCGTTGATATTCGGGTAGAAACTTCACATGACAATAAACAAATAAAACAGATTTTCTATGAAATAGAAAAAGGCGAAAGAACCCAAACCCTGGTCAAGCTGTTACAACATTACCGTCCCGAATCCAGCGTGGTATTTTGTAATCGAAAATATCAATGCAAGGAGCTGGCTGAAGAGTTATGGCAACAGGGATTCCACGCACTGGCCTTGCACGGTGATCTTGAACAACGAGATCGTGAACAGGTGCTGGTGCAGTTTTCCAATAAAAGCAGTTCAATTCTTATCGCAACCGATGTTGCCGCTCGCGGACTTGACATAAAAGATTTACAGGCGGTGATTAACTTTGAATTGGCCCATGATCCGGAAATACATATTCATCGTATTGGCCGTACAGGCCGTGCCGGAAATACAGGTTTGGCCTTGAGTCTATTTATGGCCTCGGAAGCTCCCAAGGTCAGTACGATTGAGGATTATCAAAACAATCCGGTCAGAATTGATAAAACATCGACCCTTAAAACACGGGAACATTTCCGGCTTAGTCCACCAATGGTCACTCTGTGTATTAATGGCGGTCGTAAAGACAAGGTTCGTGCGGGTGATATTTTAGGCGCTTTAACAGCCAGGCCTAACATCGCCGGAAAACAAATCGGTAAAATTGATATTTTCGACAATCAGGCTTTCGTAGCAGTAGAACGCCCCATAGCCAAACTGGCTTTAAAAACTCTATCGGAAGGAAAAATCAAGGCGCGTAAATTCAGGATACGAAAACTGCGTTAATATGCCGAACAAAACGATTCAAACAGACGTACTAATTATCGGCGCCAGTGCATCAGGGTTAATGTGTGCTATTGAAGCAGGCAAACGCGGCCGTAAAGTAATGATTCTGGATCATGCCAATAAACCCGGTAAAAAAATTTTAATCTCGGGCGGCGGCCGTTGTAATTTCAGCAACTATAATGTCACTGCCGATAACTATATTTCCCACAATCCTCATTTTTGTAAATCGGCATTAAGCCGATTTAGCCAATGGGATTTCATTGCCTTAATCAATAAATACAAGATCCCCTACCATGAACGTAAGCATGGTCAATTATTCTGTGACAAGAGCGCCAAAGACATTCTTGAAATGTTACTCTCAGAATGTAAAAAAGCAGGCGTCGAAATTCGACTAAATCACGAAATAGGCATGGTAAAAAAAACAGATGAGCGCGAATTTTTAATTGACACGTCACAGGGTACAACATTTCAGGCCACCGCCTTAATCATTGCCACTGGCGGCTTATCTATCCCTAAAATGGGCGCCAGTCCCTTAGGCTTTAAACTTGCCGAACAATTTGGTCATCATATATGGCCGACTTCGGCAGGTCTGGTTCCCTTTACCCTGCAAACACATGACAAAGAAAGGCTGGCCACACTGTCAGGCATTGCCATTGACAGTATTGTCAGCAATCACCGCATACAATTCAGGGAGAATATTCTTTTCACCCATCGAGGCTTGAGTGGACCCGCTATTTTACAGATTTCATCTTACTGGACAGCAGGTGAAAGCATCACTATAAATCTGTTACCTGATCATGATATCGAAGATTTTTTAAACACTCGAAAATCCACGCAGGCAAAGACCAGGCTTAAAAGTATTCTGTCCAAAGTCCTGCCAAAACGACTCATTCTCACCCTGTTGGGAGAGCGCCTCGCAGATAGTTCTTTGCAGGAAATTTCACAATCCCGTATAAGCCAGATCAGTCGACAATTACAACACTGGAAAATAAAACCTAATGGCACCGAAGGATATCGTACTGCCGAGATCACCCTCGGCGGCGTTGACTGCGATGAGCTGTCTTCCAAAACCATGCAATCCACAAAAATCGACGGTCTCTATTTTATTGGTGAAGTGGTTGATGTTAACGGTTGGCTGGGCGGCTACAATTTTCAATGGGCATGGTCATCGGGATGGTGTGCTGGTCAGGTTGTTTGAATATAGTAATCCTTAAAAAAACAGCCTTGTTAGAAAGTAACTACTTACCCATCGTTAAATAAGCAGCACCTCTTCTACAGTTAGCCTTGATTAAAGCCCCCTCACCCCAGCCTTCTCCCGGAGGAAATTAGCGCAGTAGCCATCCATAAATTTTCCTGAAGAACCCCAAAATATTACTCCACAAACTGCTACTATTTGATCCTAAGTGATTTATTTTTTTTCCTACTATTATTTTCAGTTTGCCAGGTAATCCGTATATTTATACTGTGCCGGTTTTCTTCCTGATTCGATGTGACTTTCAGGTTCATAAGTCCCTCTGGTTGCATGATAATTTCATCATCTTCATCACTAAAAACCAGCTCGCCTCGGGCAAACCCTCGGGCGATAGATTTTAGTAAACCCTGTATTGTTTCTGCATCTTGCAATGACTCATGACGAAAACTTTTCTTACTTTGTTTCATATTTTAACTTTAACATACAATTACTTGTTAACCAGTCTCTGTGGCTCAAAAACCTTGGCGTAAGGATAATCTGCACTTATACCAATCACCTGTCCTTCAGGATGAATAATAGTAACCCCAACTCCATACCCCTCCAGCCCCTCTTTTTTACGTGAGTTTCTATCCATTGTGGTATCACTCTCGACATGCAGCATACCCTTTCTCAGCATCAATCGCTGGCCTTCTATATTATTGCGATGACCGTGAACAATGGCATGAATACCCTTTTCATAAATACGATCCACACCATAATTTGTCAGCGGCATATCGATATCCCGATACTTCGTCCGCATGACATTGGCCAACGGCCCGTAATAGAACTCAAATAAATTATTATGAATCTGATGCCGGTAAAGTTTGTTTAGATAGGCCACCCCCTTGTCCTTGATCAGCGTGGCAACCCGGTCATCAAGCCCGGCATGCACAAACAGAAATGAACCTATGCGTTTTGCCAGTTTCATTCTGTTATAAAACCAGAAAAACTCACCTGCCGGTTCAAGAAACAATGCCCGGCACTTTATTGCGGTAGCATAAACCATTGGTAAAGAAAGTCCGGCTTCATCACAGAGAGATTCAAATCGATCTGCCTTGCGTTTAAGGCGCAATACTTCTCTTTTGATAGCATTCTCGGGCATCACCCACCGGGCTGAACGTGGAAACTCGTCAAACCAGCGATCCGAGGGAAAAAGAAGTTGCTTGCATTTTCGTTTTCCTGGAATGCTATGCAATGAATTATTGCCCGCAAGATAGTGCGCATAAATCTCCTTTAATAAAGGAATAGCTTTCGCACCCATTCGAACAAAAAAATGTTCCGTACGCGGATCCTTCTTCATGTGAAGTGTACGCATAGCCATTAATAAACGCATATCATGATTGCCAGCAAGAAGTTGTACGCTGGCACCACGCTTGCTGAGAGTCCGTATACTCCGCAACAATTGCAGATTGCTGGGCCCCTTGTCGAGGCAGTCCCCACCAATAATAAAACGGGCATCACGGCCTTCCCGCAACAATCTGAAATCATTATTATCAGCGCCTGTTTTCTTGACCCCGCCCGAGACAACCAAAGAGGCAACAAAAGCCTCGGCATCAGCATGCAGATCAGAAAAAAAGTAGATCGGCTGTTTTGGCCATTTCCATTTTTTGTATTCCGTTGAATAACTAACTGCCCGAGTTAATTCCTTGTCCTTTGATATTTTTTTATGAGACAAGCCAGGTTGTCCGAGACACCAAACCTGCCCTTTTAAGGGAAGTCCACTGCGGATCCATTTTTTCCCACGGTAATGTGGCAGTCGTTTATCAAGATTATATTTCAACATTTAATCGTGCACGTATTTGAACAAATATGGTGGGATACATTAGTTGGCATTTATTAAACGATGTACACCCGGATTTTCACCAACATCAAGTATATATGGAGCAGGTCTTATATCAATAAAGTGTGACAATTTTATTGCCCATTTTCCAAGCCATTAATCCGTAACCTGCTCCTGGCTGGAACGAATTTTCCAGTCTCCGGCACTATGCCGCCAATGATTGTTACCCCGATATTCAAAGTAAAGCGGTTGCGCATAAAACATACTGAGCTTTGCAATATCCTCGTAACTGAGAATACCAAGGTGGTACGCCGCATGACGAAATGCTGCGCCATGACCAACAAATAGTTTTAAGGTGTCGGTTGTGCAAATATGGCGTAATTCCTCCATTCTTTGTGTCACATGCCCGGCAACCCGTTCCCCTGCACTTAACAGGGATTCAGCCCCTGGAAAAGGTAAACAATACCGACTATTTGACTTCCAATTGGCTGGAGGCATGGCAAAACGTGGATCCTGGCGTATAACCTCCTCAATCTGATTGATAGTCAAATTCGCCACATAACTGCCTACGCCCCGCTCTGCAAGGGCGTCAAAACACTCGATTCTTAATTGATGTAAACCTTTCCGGGTAAGTTGTTGGTTAATGATTCTCGCTGTTTGCCAGGATCGTAACAAAGGCGAACTATCGACCGCATGCAATATTTGCAAGCCCTTGTCAGAAGAGAACTGTAGTAACAACCCGGCTGCTTTCATCGCCTGAGCCGCACCATTGTCATTCAGCGAGAATGGTTGATGGGCACTAGGAACGTCAGGAAGTTGCATATAAGCAGCGTGACGAATAAATGCAGCAAACAAGCGTGCCATGTTACTTCCTCAGATACAGCCAGTCCGGGTTAGTTTTCTGGTAAGTTTCAAGACCATGGACAGCAATGCTTTCTGTTTTAAATAGGAGGGAGCCTGCTCGGCGGTAATCCAGATCCGCTGTCGCTCTGGCTCTAGTCGTTCCTGTTCACTGATAACATTGAGCACTTCCATAGGATAGACTTTAATAATACAGTTAGCGCCCCATTTCTCATACGTATATGTGCCCAGCAATGTATCCCCTACCCGACCCAGAACACCGGCTTCTTCAAACGCTTCTTTAGCCGCAGATTCCTGGGCCGACAGGCCAATATCAATAACACCCTTGGGCACAATCCAGTGTTTATTGCGACTGGATGTGATGATTAATATCTCAACTCTGTCATTGCGTATTCGATAGGGTATCACGGCGGACTGTGAATAATAATAAGCAGGCCGATCACGCCATTCATTGCTCTTATCTGCGCGATTAAAAAAGGGAAATTTGCTTGGTAAATCATCAGCATGGACTAATGATGTTAATAGCGCCTTGCCTGAATCAAGCTTCTCCCAATCCTTTCCCGTACGCAATATTGCCAATGAAGCTTCAGAAAAAAGTTTACCTTTCTTGGGAGCTTTGGGCTTATTTTCAGACAGCAACAACAATAATTTCTCTAATGCCGGATTATGTCCAACCAATAAAATTCTTTTCCTGCCTGACGGGCAATTGGCCAGCAGCATTAACAATGCTTTTTTATCTGCCCTATAAATGCGCTTTTCAATATTGATGACATTTATGCCAATCCCCATGACATTGCATGCATGTACGGCTGTATCTAATGCTGCCTTTGTCGGTGAAGCAAGAATATGATCCGGAATCAGTTTTCGTTGTTGAAGCCAGCTTCCTACCCGTTGCGCATCACGTTTACTGCGTTCACATAGCGGCAGATTATAATCGTCCTGACCAGAGGAACTGTCCGGTTTTCCATGACAAAGGAGAATCAATTCACGTCGCATCGGCTCATCCGAAAATATTTTCCTGGCAATAACAATTCAACTTATCAAAATCAACTTGACCTTTTACTTCATAAACATCGATATTTTTCAAAGCATCCAGGTAGCGTTGCGTTGGCAACGCGGTTGTATTACTGTAAAAAGCGCCATCCGGATATTGATAAAATGGACCCGGTGATTTCATTACAGCATCAAGCAAATCAAGTCGCGTAGCAAGTTCAACTTTCTCCACTATCAAGTCACTTTCACTATCGCGCTGCCAATTTAAAATAATTAACGCCCCAAGCGGGGCTTGGGCAAGAATGCGGTTAGCGCCATAAATTTTATCGATAAAAACATCATACTTGTCTTCCAGATCCCATAATTTTTCTGCTGGCATTGCCAGAAAGGCCTGCCTCTGTTGCTCGGTTATGAGCCCATGTAATCTGGGATTATGCACAATGGTACCTGGATTAATTCGGGGCAACTTGGGAATCCCCGCCGCGCTAATATGACCTTTCTCAGACTTGATAAAAAGACGATCATTAGTCAGATAGGCCGTATTCTCGTGATTTAGCAAATGCAACATCAGGGTGGATTTACCCCCACCGGAAAAACCTGCAAATGCATATGCAGTATCTTTATAAACCAGGCCAGCAGCATGACAAATCAACCAGCCATTTTGTTGTAACCAGGTCATATATTGCGAATTAATAAAATTCACAATCTGATTTTCGTTTGCCAAACAAGGGCCTGCCGCCATACGCAAAGTTCTGCTTTGCAAAAATATCATTCCGGTACGAACTTTGCGCAGTACCCTGCCGTCATCCAGATCGATATAACTGTCCTTACGTCCCGTCTTACCTTGTTCACGCGGCCAGTCAATAAAATTCAAGTTCAGCTCTACAGCATCACTCTCGATCGCAATAATTTCAATACTTGTTTGTGACGATTGGGTGACAATATTTGAAAAATAAGATTCAAGCCTGTCCAGAAGCCTCTGGGAATTGGAATAAATATCCAAACTGAACTTGCCGATGACAAGACTTAACGAATCACTAACCAGCTCATGCTTGTCTAACAAGATATCTCTTACATTTTCTATACTACAAATCTTCGAAGATTTCATTATTTACCCAGGTTCAGCAAAACATAATCAACATAGCGATCGGCCATATGAATGCCGCCACCTTCCAGTGAACCTCGAAAACCGCCAAAGGCCGATACTTCAAAGACAATCGGTCCTGCCTCTGTTTCGGCAACATCTACCGTTGTAAAATCCAGATAAAAAGGAGCCTGGGCTCGCTCTGCCAAAGCAATAATATCATCTCCTGGCTGGCAATCTGCATAATGACCACCACTATCAATAGTCGTATTCCATGAGTTATCCTTAGAAATACGCGCATAGGCACCTTGATACTTACCGCCCATAAAAACCAGCCCCAGATCCTGACTAAGCGATTCAATTTTTTTCTGTATATACATCATGGGATTATGTGAATGAAAATTACGAACCTGTTGTTCAATCAGCGATTTATTTTCGTTACTCTCGATGACACACATCCCCTGAGCCTTGGTAGAATATAATGGTTTAAATACTGCACTGGAAAAATTCTCGACTGCGACTATTGCCGTTTCAATATCTTCAGTAATACAAGTCTCAGGCATGGGAATATCATTATTCTTCAGGGTAATGGTACAACTCAAACGGTCGATTAGCCTCAATATGTTTTCAGCCCGACTGAACACCTTGACGCCTGCCCGCTCTGCAATCCGTAACAATTCCAGCCGATCGAGTGTATTCGGGCTATAGATTGTGCTTATTTTTTTTACTATCAGGGCATCCAGCGAACACAAATTCTGTCCGTCATAAAACAAGCGGCCTGGTTTCTGTTTTTCCAGTTCAAGCACAACCCGCTGCATATCAACAACAAGGCGGAAGCCTGTTTTCGCAGCAACAGAGTCAGCCAGTGTTTCGGTTGACCACTTGCCTGGAATTCCAATTATGCCAATCTTTACATCAGGCAATGAAAATGTCCTCTAACGGCAATCTGAATTTATGCGCTTTGCTTATTTCTGTCTGCAACACTTTTTCAATCAGGTAACGGGCCCGTAAAAACATGGTTCGAGCCAGAGATTTATCAAGTATGAACCGCGTCGATGTAGCAAAAGAACGAGCCAAGCCTAGAGCCAGTCGTATTTCAAAATTATCATCACCGGTTTTATGCGCATAGTTTCTGGCAATAAGATAAAAATCTTGTGCCAGTTTCATGATTCGTTTGCGCAAGGTTATATCAAGCACCTGTAATCGATAATTTGACACCATAAATACGGAAACATCCTGGACATAATCCATATATCTGGAACGGTGCAAGTCAATAAAATTGATATGTTTTTCAACCGGATCATAAATTATATTATCGACATTAAAATCACCATGAATATAAACAGAAAACGGAACCTGGATATGGCTCTCATATTCTCGCGCTTTTTCAAGCAACACTTCAAAAGCAGGCAGCTTGTAGCCACAAATAATATTTTTTCCCTGATGAAATTCAGGATGAATCACATAAACATCATGCAGACGCTTATTTAACTGCTGCATAAAATTAGCAGGCACCTTGCGGGAAGAACGGGTTTCCTTCCATACCGATTTAAGTGTATCGCCCAACCTTGACAATGCCTCATTCATTAATAAAGGCGAATCCTGTAATAGAATTTGCTCAAACGTAAAACCAGACAGGTGCTCAATCAACAAAGAAGCTGATTGCCCACGCTTTTTATAAGAAAGTATCTTTGGCGCCAGACCGGGATAGATCTCATGCCAACTTTCAACCCCCTGGCGTTCTTCTTTTAATTTGCGTTTTTCTCCATCCTTGAAAATAGCCAGACAACCATTGTCATCAGCATTTATGATTCCGGATATTTTACTACCCGAACGGGTTTCTGCAATGGCATCAATTTTTAAACTGGATAAACTTTCATCCATTTCCAACTCTGCAACAGATGCCTGTAAAGAATAATAGCGATCGATATTAACCGGCTGCCCGAGATTCGATGATATAAGTGCTTCACTTATATTTAGCAAGGAATCTCCCATTTGGGAGATGGAACGCGCAACAAAAAGTGATGAAATTAAATCTACAGATGCTTTATTCTTTTTAAGCGGGCCAACATAGTGCTTTAAAAGTTCATTGAAATCATGTTTCAGTTTTTTCTCAATATTCCCAATTTTCAAAGCCAAACGGGTATCGTGTTCATAAATTGCATTTTCAATAAAACCAACACCTTGAATAAGACGTTCCAGTAAAGAGCCACAGGTATTTGGTCGCAAAACACTTACATCATGCATAGCTTGCATTTGTTTAATACATTCACGACATAATTCAGCGATTCTCTCCAGATCAGTTGCTATAAATTCTAATGATCGAAATGTTAATTTCTCAGATCTGTTGGACTTCTTAAGTTTTGCCGTTTCATTTAAACAACTGTTATGGATGCGTATTTTTAGATTGTATACGTAACCGCTTCTTTCAAGGATATGCTTTGCATCAGTCGTGGAAATGCTATTAAAGTAACGTTGCAAACTAGATAATTGTGAATTAACTTCTGCGATAATAAAGTGCAAATTGTCACGAATATTTTTCGGGATTCGCATGATCAACAAAATTTTCCAAGATATACAGGATCATTAGTCTTTGCAGTTCTATCCAGACTGGCTATAAGTGCCGGAAAAAAAAGAGCCATATTTTCAACTTGTGTAACATCTTTCCAGACGACACCAACCTGATGTTTATCTGGATGATGACCGTTGCGCGGGATATAACTATCAGAAATGGTGCACTCAAAGAAAAACTCTACCAAATGGCGAGTTGTAGAAGGTGTTGTATTACGCAATTTAAAACAATCAGCAACATGAATCAGGCGTCCAATTTCAACCTCGACACCTATTTCTTCTGCACATTCACGATTCAATGCCTGAATCAATGTCTCATCCGTCTCCTGCCCTCCGCCGGGAAATGCAAAGCAGGTTTTTCCGTCATCATACTCTTTTTTGAGTAGCAGAATATGTCCGTCACGCACAATCAGGGCACGAGTAGCGTTGCGAATTTGCGGAATCAGATTATCCATACCTGCATTGCTTTGACCATATAAAACATCGGTGCCACTAAAACTATTACCAGTCCTTTTCATACTGCATTTTTCACTGTAAATATAAACAAGTCATTTTAATTTTAAAATGATTTCATTCCAAATATCGACATAAGACTTTGTCGAACGACTGCTAGGCGCATAACTAGGCAAGGGGGCCCGATGCATTCCCATTTGCTCAATATCGCTAGCGTAGGGAATCTCGCCCTTAATAAACGAGTCATCACAGGGAGGGTTATCAACCACGATTTTATGTAGTTTTTTACGCCGATCAACCATTGAAAAAAATGCAAATATTTTAACTTTGTCCAGATGTTTCTTCTTCTGAAATTTTAAAAGCTGTTCAAGTGTTCGGATTGACAAAACTGTTGGAATAACAGGCACCAGCAAGGCATCTGCCGCATAAAAAACACTCTCCGACACCAGCGATATACTTGGCGGGCAATCCAGAATAATAAAATCGTAATCATCAGCCAGGGGCTTAAGCAATTTATGCAAATGCTGCGATGGGTTTTTTTTATCATCCAGCAACAGGTCCATATTGCGGTATGAAAAATCGGCTGGTATTAAATCCAGATCTTCAAAATCAGTACCTTTAATCACATCCGATAATGCATGTTTCTTATTTATAATGCCTTTGACTCCGCTTTTAACTTTCGGTTTGATACGAAAGTAGAAACTTGCTGCACCCTGTGGATCCAGATCCCAGACCAGGGTTCGCCAACCCTGCTGAGCGGCCAGATAAGACAGGTTCACAGCTGCTGCTGTCTTGCCCACCCCACCCTTAATATTGTAACTAGCCAATACTTTCATGCAATGCTTCCTGTTCTGGCTTCATCTTTGGCTTAAACAACTGACTAAATAGTTTCTGATATCTTTCTCTGGAAAACTTTTTATAACAATCTACAAATGCATATTGCAATTCGATTTTTCTTTGCACCATGCCATCAGCAAGCACTCCCATCGCCATATAGGTATCAGCATTATTCACGCCCTGTTGTTCGGCCATCATTTTGGCAAAGTTCCGCAAAGCAATATGCTGTACATCCATATCCTGAAACTCGCCCAGATTATCCTGAAGAATTTTTAATTGTTTAATTAATTTTCGCATTTTATTTTCAGGATAAAAACACTGGAAAAATTCCAGCAAATAACGTAATTTCTTACAGCTTTTGCGCAACTCATGAAAATCCTGTGTTGGTGAATCAGGCATCAAACGATCCGCTTCTTTTTTCACCCGCTTGTAACTTCGCCAAATACGTTCATCCGCATGCAGATAAATGTCTTTTTTTGCATCGGGCGCATTAACAAGCTCCTCATCATCTTTAAAAAATTTATTTAATTCCTGTTTTAGCTTTTTATAACGAGCAGAAGTTATCGCTGCAATCAATTCCTTGTAGGCATAGTCCTGCTGCTCTTGTAAAAAATCTCTGAATGGTAACAAGGCGTCACGCATATCGGCTACAAACCTGTTTTGTAATTTCTCAAACTCAAGAAGATACACATCAAGATCCCGTGCAGGCGTTGTAACCGCACCCAACCAGGCAAATTCCTTCTTGAAATATTCAAATCTATCTTTTGGAAAAACATTTTTCATCTGCGATAAAATAGAGCGTGTGCGTCGCACAGCAATACGATAATCATGCAAAAATTCTGAATCGAGTCTGGCCAGCATGCCTGGCTCATTCATATCCATTGCCGACAAAAGATGTTTCAGAATGCTTTTAACCGCCTGAACTGATTGAATATCAGAATTAAATTTGATCTTTATTTTTGAAGAATAATCACCCGTATGACGTCCAATCTCAGCCAGGGCCATATCCAGAAGATTGAGTTTGCAATGCGTAAGTGAAGGAATTTTATTCAATATAGCTCTGACTCGCTTAAGTTCTTCCTGGTATCCTTTGACCGGGTTAACTATCAAGCGTTCAGGAAAGCTCTTCTTGCGACCATGTTCAGCCGATACGGTGCTGTTTTTCTCAAGTGACAGGCGCGCTACAATCTTGTCATGCTTGTTACGCAGTAATAATTTTTGCGTATCACCCTCGATTTTGACTACCGGCAAAAGTGCCCGCATGGCTATATTTGATACTATTAAGTCGCGTAATGCGGGAGGAATAGCATCCAATTTGGATGGTATTTTTGTGCTTATAGACAAAGGTACCACGGCCTTTACCTGACCATCAGAAAATTTTCCCAGCGCTAACTTTTGTTTCTGCCCATATTGATATAAAGCCAGGGTTTCATCGTTTTGATATAAACGCCAGTCAAATGTATCATAATAAGCTATTCTGAATTTTTCATCTGGCTCCAGGCTGCAGACAAACTTTTGTTTCAACAGCGCCAACAGCTCATCGACAATCAAGCCATCTGAAATGATGTAGCAGTTTTGTTGCTCCGCTGTCTGTAAATTCAAGTTACTCATCAGTTAATGTCGTCATATATACAGTTATACCTAATCTGGATAAACCACAAGATAAATACCTTTACGAAATAATTTTCTACAAAATGCGCAGAAAATTATTTCTAGGTGCCAATGTACAGTAGCACCATATCTTCGCAGTAATAATAGATCCAGGTTCTATCGGCATCCTCTATCAATGCATGCCAAATACCGTTCCAGGTTATTTGTTTATTTTTAAATACAGCACAAGAATGGTTCCTGATCCTTGTACTGGCAATCTATTAAGCTGCCTTTTTTAAGGCTTTTTGTAATTTTTTGATTTTTACTTTTTGTTTGTTAACTTTGTTTTTCCTGCTTTTCAATTCTTTTTGAATCGATTTTGCTTTTTTTGGATTTAGCCATAACTAACGATCTCCTTTCAATAAATTAAGTGCGTAGCTGCACATTTTGCTTGTATTTCGTTTTTCAAAATGACTTAAAATTTTAAGGTGTATAGCATAGTGACAAATACTTTGTCTCAATCCTCATGCTCAGAAAGAAACTCCCGAATGAATTTTCGTATCTCTCTTGCCGCACTGGTATCAATCTCTTCGCATAATTTAACAAATTGGTCTCGTTCCTTGCTGTTGATACGGATTATCAATTGGCTGTCATTCTTCTGTTTTTTCTTCCTTTTTGGCATGGACTTTCTTTGCCCTCAGTCTAGCTATAAACATCCGAATAATGTATATACATATGATATACATGCGATATACGAATTGTCAAGCCTCCCCTCCATATTTTAGCTCTATTCAGAACCTGCTAATATTTTAATATTTTTTATTAAGCCACCCATATCAATATCTTTTTCTGCGTTAATAGTAATTTAGCTTTTTCTTCTCATTGTTATTCAACTCCTGCCACTCTTGAATTTGCTTCTCTAAAACAGCAAGATCAGCATCCGGGGCATCCTGTTTACGATTCATAATACGCTGTTTAAGCGTTTGTTTTGATGCTTTGAATTCCAGTATGCAAAATGGAATCTGTTTGTTTTCTGCAAGGGTTTTAAATTGTTTAACGTAAAAACGATTCAGAAAGCTGGCATCAACAATTACCGAAAATCCAGAATCCAGAATTTTCTTCGCCAGTTCCGCCAGTTTTTTCTAAGTACGCTCGGTTGCAGAAGATATATAAATACATCGTCCTGCACCTGCCCCGGCATTCTGATCTGCTTTTAAACCGAACAAACGTTTTCATTCCACATCGGATCGTATCCCTATCATGCCCGGTTGCTCCATCAATGCTTGGGTTATTGTTGTTTTTCCGGAAGCAGATAAACCGCGTGTTATAATTATATTTGCTGTAACCCTATGGGTATATATTTGCGCAAGCTCAAGATAGGTTGCTAACGCCGTTTCGGATTTTTCCTTTTCGTTATGACTGATTCCTGCCTGACTTGCACGAATAGCTTCCACCTTGGCCCTCACCATTGCTCGGGAAAACAAATAGTAAGATAAAATGGCAAGCCCCGCATAGTCTATAACCTGATCATTGTTGTCGACTAAATCTGTAATCACCGGTTGCTCTGGCGTGCCCGTCATGGCAATAACATCAAGATAGAGATTAGCTGCCAGTCGTCTATTCAGGCGCAGCTCTTCCTGACAATAAAAAAGACGTTTTTTTATTGTTGAAAAATCCACGATTTTATCTCATGCTTATTCATTAACAAACAAGGTTTCACGGGCCGCCTCCATAACTGCGGAGACAACCGGATGCAGGACTCTGCGTTCAATGGATATGGCGTAAAAATGCTCTTTTATCTCATCGACCCGACCAATCTCGGTCACTTCATACTGCCACTCCACCTCAGTTTTAATCACCGTGGGCGCAATAAAGATACCTGCTCCTTCCTGACCAAAAGCCTTCATTAGGGCGCTGTCATCAAACTCGGCAACCAGACGTGGATGCAGACGGTGTTTGTCCAGCCACTGGTCAATGCCGGAACGCAGCTGATTACCGCTGCTAGGCAACAGCAATGGTGCACCATCCAGACAGCGAGGAAAATCACCTTTAAACTTTTTCCCCAGCTCATTTGTGGCGAAGAAACTGACCGTACACTCGCCGAGTTTATGACTGAAGCCCCGAGTACTAAGCGTAGACGGAATAGGACGATCAGTCAGCACCAGATCCATATGATGCACAGCTAATTCAGCTAACAACATATCGAAACCCGCCTCACGGCAAACCATGTGCACTGGCGTCGACATCTGTAGCGCAGGTTTGAGAATACGGTGGGCAATAGACTTTGGCAATACATCGACCACCCCGACCCGAAATAATTGAGGACGATCGCCGGGCAGCTGATGAATCACTTCTTCCAGCTCTCCCCCTAGCGAGAAAATTTCATCCGCATAGCTCAATACCAGTCGCCCGGTCTCGTTGAGTTCCAGGTTTCGTCCAACCCGCTGAAAAAGCTTTACCCCAAGATTCTCCTCCAGCAATCTCAATTGCCCACTGATCGTTTGAGGGGTCAGATTTAGGCGTTCACTGGCCCGTGCGATGCCTCCTTCTCTGGCCACCGCCAGAAAGTAATGCAAGTGTTTATAATTAATCATCATCTCACCATACTTCGAAAATTACGAAGAGTATAGCAAATATAATCGACTTTTCTTGTTTGTAAAACTCATCTAAGCTTTTCACTCAGCTTGATTAATACCCACATTGCAACGGAGGATTCCATGCAAATCAATATACAGACACGCAATTTTTCCCTCACCGAAGCTCTGCGCAACCATGCCGAACGGCGGCTTCGTTTTGCCTTGACCTGTTGTGACAACTATATTCAACGAGTTGTTATGCGCCTGTCCGACATCAACGGCCCACGCGGTGGGGCAGATAAACGCTGTCATTTGCAGATAGTACTGGCGGGTCTGCCCGACGTGGTAATCGAAGATATAGAAACCGACCTGTATGTCGCCATTGACCGTGCAAGCGATCGTGCTGGACGTACTGTAGTACGCAAAACCAGACGCCAACAAACTCTGCTCAGACATGGTGAACCGCCGATATATGATGAGCAACTGGCAGATTAAGGCATCAACATACTCAATATAAAGGAAAACCATCATGAATAATTTTGCGACCATTGCTAAAGGCCAGAACAAGGCCGGAACGCTCGCCACGAACAAGGTGATCCGCAACACCTATACCTTGTTGTCCATCACTCTGCTGTTCAGCGCCCTGACAGCCGGCATTTCAATGGTCCTGAACCTACCCCACCCCGGCTTGCTGCTGACACTGGTGGGTTACTTTGGCCTGTTGTTCGCCACCGCTAAATTCCGCAACAGCAGCCTGGGACTCGTCTTTGTATTCGCCCTGACAGGCTTTATGGGCTACACCCTGGGTCCAATCATCAATTCCTATATGGCCCTGGCCAATGGCGGCCAGGTTGTGATGACCGCCATGGGCGCCACTGGCGCTATTTTCCTTGGCCTGTCTGCTTATGCGCTGACTACGCGCAAGGATTTCAGTTTTATGGGTGGTTTTCTGATGGTTGGCATCCTGGTCGCCTTCCTGGCCGGCCTGGGAGCCCTGTTCTTCGAGATGCCGGGCTTGTCCCTGGCAGTCTCATCCATGTTCGTGCTACTCATGGCCGGTCTGATCCTGTATGAAACCAGTAACATCATCCACGGCGGCGAAACCAACTACATTATGGCAACCGTAACCCTGTATGTCTCTATCTTCAACCTGTTTACCAGTCTGTTGCATCTCCTGGGTTTCATGAATAGTGACGAATAACGAGGATGGGGCAACGGCCACCACTTGATAGAGTAGATCAATGAGGCGCTTACTGAGGGCATAGCAAAAAAGGAGCAAGACAATATATTGTCTTACTCCTTTGTGCTCGCCTCATAGCTTCCCCAGTTCCATGCTTTCAGAATGGTTTTGTTGGCCAGGGGAAATAACTTAAACTTCAGATCGGGGAGACTCAATATGCCACAACTATGATTGAATTGCGTACTACCTGGATTGATTACTAACGTTCGACCAAGTTGTTCGGCAAAAACCTGGTGAGTATGGCCAACAACCAGAACATCATAGTTTAAATCCTGCAGATTTTGAGCCCATTTTTTCTGTTGCCCAGGTATAAGTTTGCCATTTTCGTCTAATAGTTTTATCCCGTGCCGGTTAGCCAGTGGCGGCCTGGCATGAACCATATACAGGCTTTTTCCTTCAATTGAATATGCTCGTGCCGCAGGTAATAATGCTATATAGTCTTCGACAGATGTTTTCTTTTCCTCAGGCGTTGCTTCAAGATGCCATATATCATGATTGCCTATCACGGTTTGGCACTGATTCTCAAGCAGCAAGCCCACTGTCTGCTGCAGCTGATTACCATAGCCTGCAATATCACCCGCGCATAAAATCATATCTACAGCTTCATGATTAAACAGTAACAATGCTTCAGACAGTGGCGCAGCATAGGCATGGACATCGGCGATCAAACCAATTCTGGTGGTCATAATCATTCTGAACAATATGTTTTCATCTAAATAATATAGATAATGCCAGAATGATTTTATATGTTTTGCCAGAAGAAAAAATAGCTTCTGCAGCAGACGAACCGAAAGGTAAGTCTTCAGCACAAACTGATTCGCCCCGACAAAGAACGCTGGTTTCCACGCAGAAGCGTGGCAACCAGGATTTTAAGTAGATTTATGTGACAATAGAGTACTTGAATTCTGGAAACAGACCCCAAAATAAATTCTGATAACAAAATAAATCTGTATCCAGAAACTTTCACTGATTCAGATACACAGGAGCAACAGGCCATGCCAGAAAAACTCACTGATAAGCAAATTGCCGAATTCCGTCAACAACTCAAAGACCATTATTATGAACTGCGTGAAGAGGTAAGACAGGAATTATTAAAATCAGATAATGAACAATATATTGATCTGGCTACACGAGTTCATGATATCGCAGAGGAGTCGGTCGCTGATTTTCTGGTCGATCTCAATCTGGCCAATATTGACCGGCATATTAATGAAATTCGTGAAATTGATGCCGCCCTGCTGCGTATCGCCGAGGGTAATTACGGGATCTGCCTTGATTGTGGTGAATCGATTCCAGAACAACGCTTGCACGTCAATCCCACAGCCTGTCGCTGTCGCAACTGTCAGGAAAACCATGAAAAACAGTTTGCCCAACCAGGACACGCAAGCCTTTAATTTGACAGCAAGCAAGCTCCGGAAAACAATGTACCAGACAATATAATCTGCATTATGCCTGGCTGAAATCGTAAAAAAAGCCGCGATAAGCGGCTGATTTTAAATAGAAAACCTGGTAGGCGCGATTGGATTCGAACCAACGACCCCCACCATGTCAAGGTGGTGCTCTAACCAACTGAGCTACGCGCCTGTTGTCAATTTGAGCAGAAAGATACCTTATCCGGACCATAGATACAAGGCTGAAGACAGGGTTTTTTCACCCTCTGTGCGACGACCGGCAGATCATGATAGCTAACTGCTATGCGGGTTCCCCTTTAAGTAAAAAGACGGACCCAGGCAAGCCTTCATAATCCGGCTAAAGTGGAATCTGAAGGCCTGCTTGCCCCGCCTGGTCCTATGAGTAAATATATTGGTGCCAACCCTCCTCCTGAAGACACGGAGATCCAGAAAGCTGGGGAGCGGTAAATCGATTATTGCTGCCGTGCTTTCTCTGCATTTGTTACGCCCGGAGTCAAGAAGTTAGGAATATAGAATGCCTTATATTTTCTGATCATCCCCACTACCGAAGTATCGGTCAGTTCATTCACCCGCCGGGGTGGATAACCCAGTTTAGCAAAGGGAATATAGGCGGCTTTTTTCTGATGACAGCGATCACACATAAGCGGTTTTTTGTTTACCAACTCATGAATAACCCGTTTCATTTGTGACTTTTGCTCCGGTCCCAGATGATCCTGCTCGGCAATATAGCGATTAACAAAGTTCATATCCTTTTTGTTATGCAGGAACATGAATTTTCCATTTACCATTTTCCCTGGTGCTATCTTTGCACCATAATTACCATACATAGGATATTTTCGCATGCTCTCTGCTGTCTTATAGGAATCCTCAATTTCTGTAAGGGCCTTGGGATTATTCGTGATCTTGGCCGTAGTCTTGCTATACCAGTGAAATTTCCAGGCGGGTTTGTCTTTTTCAGGTTTAATATGACAGGTTTCACAGGCAAGATAAAAAGCATGCATATTCAGAAAGCTACGGATTTCTTTGGACTTGTTATGAGGCACACTGCCATGACAACGTATACAAATACTAGCTTTGTCTGGCTTAACCGATATGCCAATATTATGAAAACGGCCTTTAATATAGGGCTGATCAATCACCCTGTATCCAAGATCGGTTTTTCTGGTCTGCTCTTGATTTGAAATCAGTTTTACGAACATTTGTTCCTTGTCTGTTCCTGCATGACCCAGTTCCTTTAACGATTCTTCTGCTTTTTCCTTACCTTCAAAACCAAAAATCAGGGGATACATAAAATATCCATACCAGATGGTAAAGCCCATAAGGAAAATCACATAAAACTTGAAAATAATTTTTTTAATCAGCTTTACCATTCGTATTCCTCCCCGGCAAAATGTTGAGGCTTGATTTCATTTTCCAGCCCCTGTTCGATCATAATACGGACATACTGGCTGTAATGTTCATGAATCATTTCATTTTCAGTCAGGTATCCGGTCAACCAGACTGTTGCGGCTGGAAATTTCTCTGGTGCATAATGGACGTTATACCAGTGCACAAAAAACAGAAACAGTATTGCCAGCAAAGCCTCATCGGTATGCATGATATAGGCTGCATTCATTAAATAACCCGGCATGATGTGAGAAAACTCGTCTCGCCACCAAAGTACGACACCTGCCGGGCCAAGGATGGGAATACCCCAGTAGGGCGCGAAATAATCAAATTTTTCCCGCCAGGACATTCTTTCATGCCTGGGTGGACGCTGTTTAATGAAAAAAAGATATTTCCATAAATGAATTACATCCTTTAGATCTTTTTTATTTGGCACCATTTCCTGGGAAAAGAATTCCTTGATGGCATTGATGACCGTTAAACGATTTTCCCGTTTTAATTTGCCAATATGGTTTTTGTAGAATAGCCCCATCCAATAGATGGTGTGATAGACAAACAGCGCCAGCAAGATAGAACCTGCAGTATGATGAATCAATGGCGCCAACTCTGGCCCACCCAGAAAAGTGTACATAGGTTTGGCCCAGCTTTCACCTGCATGACGTAATGGTAAACCTGTCACCGCCAGAGTAATCACACAGGAAAACAACACTACATGCTGCACACGCTGGTGTGCGGAAAAACGGTAGAACAGGCGCTTGCCATCCTGATAAACAATCGGATCATATTTAGACATAATTACACCTCACTCAATATTTGTTTATTTATTCTTTGAATTTTTATTTTTTTCTTTGAAAAAACTAAAACCAGGGAATAAACGTCGCAACAGTTCCATGAAAATCAGGCTCAGAAAGAAATACAGTACTATTGCCATCAAGGCCTTAAAACCAATCAGCATATAGAATTCCAGAGGATATTTTTCACGATCATAGGTAACGTGCGTTTTGAAACTCGCAAGTTGTGCCGCGGCCTTGCTATGACATTCAACTGTGCGACAGGTCGCCTGCACATTGGTTTTATACACTGCCGATGTTGGCACTGTCTGCGATTCGATCAGGTGGATGTTCTCGCCTTCAACCACATGACAGTCCAGACAATCAGGTGTTCTTTCCGAACCCAGTTGAATCAGCTCACCATGGAAAGTGTGTTTGTAGGTTGTCACGACATCATCGAGATTATGGCGTTTCTGAAAGCCCTTGTCCTGATGACATTTAGCGCAGGCGTTAATTGTCTCCAAAGGAGAACGGGATTTGCGCAGACGTGTGGTTACGTGTTCGTAAAAGTCTTCTGCAAAATAACCCTTGGTGTGGCAACTCTTGCAACGAGTAATGCCCCGTTTGGAAACGCCGGGTGTAAGTGTGCCTTTGTAAATTGAGAATGGACGATAAAAGGGTTGATCATGACAATCCTTACAGCCAGGGTAATCTTCCTGGTATTTTTTTGGCTTGCCATTCTTGTCTATCGGGCTATGTACGCTTTTTTTCAGTATCCTGGCCACCAGTTTGTGTGAAAACTTTTGCTGGCTGGAGGGTTCAAGCATGTGACATTCCTGCGTACAATCCACTTTTTTGGCTGGATCATGAGGAATCTTATTGATATCGGTATGGCAATCCTTGCATTTGTTTCGCCGATGGGGACCGCTGTCAAACAGTTCCTGATTAATGTAGAACAAACGGAACTTTCCAGTCTTGTCAATCCGGCTCAGACCTCGAAACTTGTGGCACAGAACACAATTCAGCTCATCACCCGCATAACTGTAATCAGCAATGCCATATAGACCGACAATGGCAATAAGTAATTTTGCCAGTAAATGTTTATACATACCCACACTCCCACTAACAACTGCATTTAGACCGGTACTCTGACTGATTTATTTTTATGTCTACCATTCATGTCAGAGAGTCATCGCGTTCAGATAAGTACAGGGGGATCTTTGAGCCAGAGACAGAATTGCTCGGCAATAGCGGTATGCGTATCAGAGCTGAATTGGCAAAGACCGGCCAATGGCTCAACATTCTTTGTGCAGCATACAGGTAAAAGAGAAATAACCTGTACGCTATAGATTCGTAGCATCTTCTTTACCCCATCATATAAAGATTGTGGGTACAGCCAGAAACAAACTTTCTGTCAGATACAATATAAGCACATCCTAATGAGTTAAAATATTGATGTACGTCAATATTTCATGAGTTACGTATAGCCCGAAAGATATAGGGAAGATGCGAAAATTTGCTACCGATGTCGATAAGAAGTGTTATTTTTTTGAAAGCCAGTCAACCAGAGAATAGCCGATAGCGCAAATGGCAGACCAGAGACTGGTGGCGAGAAACCAGCCGAGGATATGTGAGGTAAGGCTTTGCCATTCCAGCCAGGCAAGCAAAAAACTGCCTGAAAAAAACAGGAGGCTCCAGAAAAACCAGTTTTTAGAAAACCGGGATGCTGAATCTTCTGGCATATAAGTGATCCTGAATAGCGTACTTATACTTTAATTCTTGTTGAGCCTGTTGCACAGGTATTTTATCCCGGCCCTCTTCCGAGGGCCGGGAACTGATGCTGAAAATACTTATGCAATAATTATGGTTATTAGCGTAACTATCTATCAGGGCAGCATATGCTGTTCTGCACCTTCACCCTCTTTCTTCACGGGAACCAGGCTGCTACTGGTAATATTCATGGCCAGGGCCAGGGTGCTGGCAACATAAATGGAAGAATAGGTGCCCACAAAAATACCAATCATCAGGGCCAGGGCAAAGGAGTGAATAAGTTCTCCACCGAAGAGGAACATGGCGACAACTACCAACATGGTGGTAAACGAGGTCATGATGGTTCGAGAAAGCGTCTGATTCAGGGAACGATTAACCACCTCGACAGGCGAAACCTTGCGCAGCTTGCGAAAATTTTCACGAATACGATCAAAGACCACGATAGTATCGTTAAGAGAATAACCAATCACTGCCAGCACGGCGGCCAGCACGGTCAAATCAAAATCCCACTGAAAAAAGGCAAAGCAACCCAGGGTAATAGTCACATCATGCAATAACGCAATAATCGAACCCAAGGCAAAACGATATTCAAAACGCGCCATCACGTAAAGCATAATACAGCCCAGCGCGATCAACATCGCCAGACCACCGTCATCGCGCAATTCATTGCCCACCTGGGGGCCAACAAATTCCTGCCGCCGCATCCGGGCTTCATCACCACTAATTCCATTCAATACCTTCAGAACCCGATCACCCAGCGCGTTGGCATCCCGGCCTTCCTGAGGGGCAATCCGCACCAGGACATCCTTCGCGGTACCGAAGTGTTGCACCACGGCATCCCTGAAACCGGCCTTCTCCAGAGCCGCACGAATAGGCGGCAAATCCACCGTCTTTGAATAGCCTACCTCGATCAAAGTACCACCGGTGAAATCCAGACCGAAACTCAGCCCCTTCATCGCCAGTGCGCCGATAGAAAAAAGGACCATTAGAATGGAAATGGCTATCGCAATCTTGCGACCACCCATAAAATCGATATTCGGTTCTTGTTTGAAAAATTGCATGAATCCGGTCCGCCAGATTTAGATAAAAGTCAGATTGAAAGTTTTTTAATACGACGACCACCGACGATCAGGTTGATAATCGCTCGAGTGCCCATAATCGCTGTAAACATGGAGGTTACAATGCCAATGGAAAGCGTAATCGCAAACCCCTTGATCGGTCCGGTGCCAAATATATACAGCACAACCGCGGCGATCAGGGTGGTGATATTGGCATCGGCAATAGTGGACAGGGCCTTCTCATAGCCCGCCTGGATACTCGATTGCGGGGTGTTGCCGTTGCGTAACTCCTCGCGGATACGCTCGAAAATGAGCACGTTGGCATCGACCGCCATACCCACTGTCAAAACGATACCGGCAATACCCGGCAGGGTCAGGGTAGCCTGCAACAGTGACAGTAAAGCCACGATCAGCACCAGGTTCATCACCAGGGCAATATTGGCAATCATACCAAAACCCCGGTACCAGACAGCCATAAAGAACACCACCATCAACATGCCGATAACAACCGACCGCGTGCCCTTGTCGATATTGTCCTGCCCCAGGCTTGGGCCGATGGTACGTTCCTCAACAATACGAATAGGCGCCGCCAGGGCACCCGCACGCAGCAACAGCGCCAGGTTCTGGGACTCTTTGACGTTATCCAGCCCGGTGATCTGAAAGCGGTTGCTGAACACGCCCTGAATCGTCGCCACATTGATCACTTCTTCAATTTTACGTGTAGTAGGTACTTTTTTACCGTCAACCATCTTGGTCGTGGCCTTGTGCTCAATGAACACAACGGCCATGGGTTTTTTCAGGTTTTCCTTGGTGGTTCTGGCCATGCTGCGCGCACCGGCACTGTCCAGGTTGACCATAACAGTGGGACTACCTGAATTATTGTCAAAACCGGAACTCGCATTAGTGATCCGATCACCGGTAATGATGACGCGCTTCTTCAGCAGAATAGGTCGGCCATTGCGTTCACGGTAAAGACGTGAGCCTGGGGGGATCCGGCCTTCCTGAGCATTGGCCACCGAATGATCGATATCCACCAAACGAAATTCCAGGGTTGCCGTGGCGCTGAGGATTTTCTTGGCACGGGCGCTATCCTGGATACCGGGCAACTGCACCACGATACGGGAATCACCCTGCTGCTGAATCACCGGCTCGGCCACGCCCAGCTCATTGACACGATTACGCAAGGTGGTGACATTCTGTTGCACCGCATGCTTTTTCAACTCGTGCAGGGCTTTTTTGGTCATGCGGGCGATAATCAGGGAAGTATCTCCAACATCCTCGTCATGCAAGGTCAGATCATGCGTCTGGCTGCGAATAACTTCTTTTGCCTTGTCCCGCAAGGCGGCCGTACGAAACTTCAGTTTCAAGGTCTGACCCTGCTGGCTGATGGCAAGATAACGAATTTTCTTGCTCCGCAGCAAACCCCGAAAATCATTGCCGTAACGTTCATAGGCCTGACGAATGACGGTTTCAGTATCCACTTCCATCAGAAAGTGCAGACCGCCGCGTAAGTCCAGCCCCAGATACATGGGCAAAGCATGAATAGCATCCAGCCATGCGGGCGAGGCGGGCGCGAGATTCAGTGCGACTGTGTAGTCATCCCCCAGTTGATTTTTTACCAGGTCGGCTGCTTTAAGCTGTTGCTCGACGTTGGAAAAACGAATCAGCAAACCATCTTCTTGCAGCTGTGTGTGGAGGTAGGGGATTTTTTTTGAATCCAGCAGGCTGCGGAGTTGAGCCTCCGTTTTGGTATCGACGGTGGTGGTGCGGGTAGCGGAAACCTGCAACGCCGGATCCGAACCATAGATATTTGGTAACGCGTATATCCCACCAATCAGAACGGTAAACAGAATGAGTAGATACTTCCAGACCGGGTATTGATTCAACATGTTGCCATCATCCAGCGCATCATCCAGCAGCCTCCTCAGCCACCGGACGTGCGGTTATTGTTTTTTACAAAGAGTTAAAAAGAAAACAGGCAGGGGGGTTTATTTCGCTGCCGTCTTGATTGTACCTTTGGGCAGCACCGTCATCACGGCCTGCTTCTGCAGTCGGACCTTGACGTTGTCGCCAAGTTCAACTGTCACATATTCTTCGCCCACATCGGTGATTTTTCCCAACAGGCCGCCATTGGTCACAATTTCATCGCCTTTGCCGATTGCCGCCACCATATTGCGGTGCTCTTTGGTTTTCTTTTGCTGCGGACGAATCAGCAAAAAATAGAAAATAACAATCATGCCACCAAAGAAAATCAGGGACGACATAGGATCACCCTGGGCTGCGGGAGCACCTTCAGCCAGTGCATCAGTAATAAAAAAACTCATTTATGCAGATTCCTTAAAAAGATAATCGAAGAAAACGAAAATTTTCGTCAGCGGGCAAAGCCGACCGTACGCTGTACTCAGGGCGCTTAATAATTCAGCGTCCCTGATTTTTAGGCGACATTATGACACAGCCGGAGCCGATTGGTCGCGTATGGCGTAAAATTCCTGCACGAAATTTTCCAGCCGGTTTTCGGCAATCGCCGCCCGTAACCCCCGCATCAGCGTCTGGTAGTAATGCAGATTGTGAATCGTGTTCAATCGCGCGCCCAGAATCTCTCCGGTTCGGTCCAGGTGACGCAAATAAGCTCGGCTGTAATTTTTGCAGGTATAACAATCACAGTTTTCATCCACCGGCCCGGTATCATGGCTATGCCGGGCATTGCGAATGCGCAGCATACCGGTGGAAGTGAACAGATAACCATTGCGGGCATTGCGCGTCGGCATCACGCAGTCGAACATATCAATACCCCGGCGCACGGCTTCCACTAAATCCTCAGGCGTACCCACGCCCATCAGATAGCGTGGCCTGTCCACCGGCAGCTGCGGTTGCAAATACTTGAGAACCTTGTGCATTTCAGCCTTGGGTTCGCCTACAGACAAACCGCCGATGGCGTAACCGTCGAAATCAATTTTGACCAGACCGGCGAGGGATTCCGCCCGCAATTCGGGGTACATCCCCCCCTGAACAATGCCAAACAAGGCCGACGGATTATCGCCGTGGGCTAGCTTGCAGCGCGCGGCCCAGCGCAGGGACAGTTGCATGGATGAACGCGCCTGCTCCTCGGTTGCCGGATAGGGCGTACATTCATCAAAAATCATGACGATATCCGAACCCAGCGCATGTTGCACCTGGATAGACTCTTCCGGGCCGAGGAAAATTTTGTCGCCATTGACCGGGGAACGGAAATGTACCCCCTGCTCGGTAATTTTTGCCGCCACCGATCCATCGCCCCGGCTGCCGGGTCGCTGCTGCGCCTCGGCTCCCAGTGACCAGACCTGAAAACCGCCAGAATCTGTCAGAATCGGCCCCTGCCAGTGCATGAAATCATGCAGATCGCCGTGTTCGCGAATAATGTCCGTACCCGGACGCAGCATCAGATGAAAGGTGTTACCGAGAATAATCTCCGCCCCCAGCTCACGCAGTTCCTCCGGGGTCATGGCCTTGACCGTGCCATAGGTGCCCACCGGCATAAAGGCCGGGGTCTGCACCGTACCGCGATCAAACGTCAACTGACCGCGTCTTGCTGCACCATCGCTATTAAATAATTCAAATTTCATTTTAAAAACCCGGTAGCGAGTAGCTGGTAAGCCACCAGCTACTCGCCACCAGCTACCTGTTTAGAAAGAAACATTGCGTCACCATAGCTGAAAAACCGGTAGCGTTCTTCTACCGCATGGCGATAAGCGCGCATGATATTCTCGTAACCGGCAAAGGCGCTAACCAGCATCAACAACGTTGATTGCGGCAGATGAAAATTGGTAATCAGCGCATCCACCACCCTGAACTTAAAACCGGGACTAATAAAAATATCCGTATCGCCGGAAAAAGGTTTCAGCTTGCCCGACAGGGCGGCGGTTTCCAGGCTGCGTACGCTGGTGGTGCCCACCGCGATCACCCGCCCGCCCCGCGCCTGGGTTTCCTCTATCTGGGTACAAACAGCCTCGCTGACTTCCAGCCATTCAGAGTGCATACGATGTTCCGCAATATTTTCCACCCGCACCGGCTGGAAGGTCCCGCGCCCACATGCAGGGTAACGCAGGCGCTGGCAATTCCCTGCTGCTTCAGTTTACCCAGCATAGGCTTGCTAAAATGCAACCCTGCCGTGTGTGCCCGCCACGGCTCCTTCCCGCCGGGCATAGACCGTCTGGTAGCGTTCCCGATCAAAATCCTGTTCGTCTTGCCGCTTGATATAAGGAGGCAGGGGCATATGCCCGAGTTGATCCAGAATCGCCATCACACTACGCTCGGCATCTGTATTATCAGTGAAACGCAGCTCAAAAAGATCGGCTGCACGTCCCAGCACCTCGGCCTCAACCGTCTCGGACAAACGTAAGCGGCTTCCTGTCTTTGGCGATTTGCTGGCCCGTACATGAGCCAGTACGCGCTGACTATCCAGCAACCGTTCTACCAGCACCTCCACCCGCCCCCCCGTGTCCTTGCGTCCATACAGACGCGCCGGGATCACGCGAGTATCATTCATGACCAACAGATCGCCCGCTCGCAGCAAGCCGGGCAGCTCGGCAAACTGCCGATCTGTCAGCTCACCACGGCTGCCATCCAGACATAACAGGCGACTGGCGCTGCGTTCGGCAGTCGGATATTGGGCAATTAATGCCTCGGGGAGCGAATAATCAAAGTCACTAAGTTTCATCGGCCGCGCAGAATAGCAGATTTGGGGGCTAAATTTTCACTTTAATCACGAACAAATATTTGCTTTTGACAAACAAAATACCCTGCTTCGCTAATTTTTCAGACACGCCCTTTTACAAGCCTCCCTTGTCTCTCTATAATACGCCGCTTGTTGATGATGGCTGAGTGGCGGAATTGGTAGACGCGCTGCACTCAAAATGCAGTTCCTTCGGGAGTGCCGGTTCGATTCCGGCCTCAGCTACCAACATTCATTCAACCTCCGCTGACCTGGGTCCGTCGAGGGTTCCCTGTTCAGGATTACTGTAAAAACAGGCCGATCCATTCCCGAAACAACTCCATGACTATTTATTCCAGCCTTATCAGCATATAAGCCGGAACCTGACTTATATCGCAAATTGAACAAATCCGCAGCATACCCGGTATAATCGCGGGTTGTGAACCACAACCAGACTTGAAAAATATGAAAGCAGCCAGCGCATCATCAAAATCCAGAGCAACCAGTCTGCAGGCCACCGATGACAAGGCCCTGCGTTCCAGAGTCAAGCTTTTCGGCAATATTCTTGGACGCATCCTGCATGATCATGCCGGTAAACAGGTTTTTGATGCCGTCGAAACCCTGCGCCGGGGCCATATCAGCCTGCGCAAAACCGAGAATTCCCGTAAGCGTCAAAACCTGGGCAAACTGATCGAATCGCTGGATGCGAAAAGCCTGGAGCATGTGGTGCGGGCTTTCAGTATCTATTTCAGCCTGGTTAATATCGCGGAAGAAGCCTGGCAGCACAAGCAACGGCGACGGATAGCCGGGCGCAACGGTCCAAGCTGGCGCGGTTCTTTCAACACCACCCTGCGCGAACTGCATAAACAAAACATCAATGCGGTACAGATGCAACGGCTACTGGATAATCTGGCCTATATTCCGGTTTTTACCGCCCACCCCACCGAAGCCAAGCGCCGTTCGGTGATGGAGGCCTTACGCCGAATCTTCCTTATCAGCGAAGAACTGGATGCTGGCCGTCTGACCCAGTTTCAAAAAAATGAAATCAGCGAACGTCTGGAACGCCACATCCAGATCCTCTATAAGACCAATGAAGTGCGCACCCACAAGCCTGAAGTCGTGGATGAGATGAAACAGGGGTTGTACTATTTCCGCGAATGCCTGTTCAAAGCCGTTCCCGACACTTACCGCAATCTGGAAAAAGCCATCACCCGCACCTATGGCGCGGATAAAACCGATCACGGCATCCGCGTCCCCAGTTTTATTCAGTTCGGTTCATGGATTGGCGGCGATCGTGACGGCAATCCCTTCGTTAAACCCGCCACCACCATCACCGCCCTGCGCCTGCAGGCCGTCGAAGTCGTGCGTGAATACAACCGCCGGGTGAAATCGCTGTTGCGCGTGCTGACCCATTCCATCGAGTTCTGTCAGCCCAGCGATGCCCTGATGCTGAGCCTGACACGGGATGAAAAAGATCTGTCTGCACTGTTTGCTGAAAATCCTGAACGCTTCCGCCAGGAACCCTATCGACGCAAACTGTTCGTCATGGGCCGACGTCTACACGATAACCTGGCATATTTTAACGCCCGCCTGGAAAACCGGGAACAGGATCGCGGCTATGGCTATGCGAATGAACAGGGCCTGCTACAGGATTTGTACCTCATCCGGGACTCGCTCATCAGTCACGACGACGCCATTGTTGCCGCAGGTGATTTACAGGATTTCATCCGCCTGGTGGAAACCTTTGGCTTCTATCTATCGCACCTGGACATTCGCCAGGAATCCACTGTCCACTTCAACACGGTGGCCGAAATCATTCGTCAGATCGATGACTCTGATTATGCCGCGCTGGATGAAGACACTCGCCTGGATTACCTGAGCAACAAGCTAGCGACAGAAACGATGCCAGACGTTGATCGCAGCCAATTAAGCGAACAGGCCAGAGAAACGCTGGAAGTCCTTGATGTCATGGCTGCCATGCGCGAGGAAATCAGCCCCGAGGCCTTTGGCACCTATGTCATATCCATGACCCATGAGGCCAGTCATGTCATGGAAGTGATGTTTCTGGCCTGGGTCGCGGGTCTGGCCGGTTGCCGCGACAATGAATGGTTCTGTCATATCCGGATTTCCCCCCTGTTCGAGACCATTGACGATCTGGCCCATATCGAACCCGTCATGAGCCGCTTGCTGGACAACCCCACCTATGCGGCCCTGCTCAAAACCTCCGGCAATCTGCAGGAAGTCATGCTCGGTTATTCTGATTCCTGCAAAGACGGCGGCATTCTTGCCTCCACCTGGAACCTGTATCAGGCCCAGCAGCAGATCACCGCACTGACCCAGGCCCGTGGCGTCAAGCTACGTATGTTCCACGGTCGCGGCGGCACGGTAGGACGCGGCGGCGGTCCGACTCATGATGCGATTCTGTCTCAGCCGGTGGGTACCGTGCACGGTGAGATCAAATTTACCGAACAGGGCGAAGTGCTGTCCTATAAATACAGTAATACGGAAACCGCCAGTTACGAGCTGGGCATGGGCATTACCGGCCTGCTCAAGGCCAGTTGTAACCTGATCAACAAACCTGAACCGGACAATCAGGAATATTTGGCGATTATGGCCCAACTGGCAGCCAGTGGTGAGACACAGTACCGCAAGCTGACCGATGACACGGAAGGCTTCCTGGACTACTTCTATGAGGCCACCCCGGTATCGGAGATTGGCCTGCTAAACATCGGTTCCCGCCCCTCACACCGCAAGAAAACGGATCGATCCAAAACCTCGGTGCGCGCCATCGCCTGGGTATTCGGCTGGGCACAGTCACGCCACACTCTGCCCGCCTGGTATGGAATCGGCACCGCCCTTGATGCCTGGGCCAAAAGCGATCCTGACAATATTGTAAAACTACAGGAAATGTATCGCGCCTGGCCCTTTTTCCGCGCCCTGCTTTCCAATACCCAAATGTCGCTGTTCAAAGCCGAGATGCGAATCGCCAAATCGTATGCCTCTCTCTGTCTGGATCAGAAGTCGGCTAAAAATATCTATAGCATGATCAACAAAGAATACGAACGCACCCGCAGCCGTACGCTTGAAGCCGCAGGACAGGAAGAACTCATGGCTGACACCCCGCACCTGGCCCTGTCGCTGACCCGCCGCAATCCCTATCTGGATCCGCTCAACCAGATCCAGCTGATGTTGCTTAAACGTTTCCGGGATGAAAGCCTGGACGAAGAAACCCGTAATTTGTGGCTGAAGCCGCTGTTACGCAGCATCAACGCCATTGCCGCCGGGATGCGTAATACGGGATAGCAATACGGAATAGAACGGATGGTAGTACGAAGAGAAACCCATCAACCTTATCAGGCTACCTGAACGGGGATGGTATTGCGGGTGTGGGTGATGTGGTTGTGCGCGTCAAGATAAACGAGTTTGGGTTTAAAGCTGGCGAGTTCCTGTTGATTGAGGCTCACATAGGCGCAGATGATCACGATATCACCGGGATTGGCCTTGTGCGCGGCGGCGCCATTCACTGAAATAATACCGGACCCGTCTTCCGCACGAATCGCATAGGTTGTAAAACGCTCGCCATTAGTCGCATTGTAGATTTCGATCTGTTCGTATTCACGGATACCGGAAACTTCCAGCAGATGCCCGTCAATTGCACATGAGCCTTCGTATTCCAGTTCGGAATGAGTGACCCGGGCGCGGTGCAGCTTGGCTTTGAGCATGGTTGTCAGCATAAAACAATGATCCTTGATACCTTGGAATATTTAATTTTAGCATGAAGATCGGGCTGCTCCCAGTCCAGTCTGCTAGAGCCTCAGATTATCTATAAGTCGAGTATCACCAAGACGGGCTGCAGCTAATATTACCCGGTTTTCTGTGTCATTATTAATACAGGCCAGAGTATCGGCATCACGAATGGCCACGTACTCCGGCACAAAGCCCAACTGCCTCAGGCGTTCGATTGCCACCTGTTCCAGAGCAACATAATCGCTGTTTTCGCGCAACAGCGTCTGTCGAATAGTCTGCAGTTCCTGGTACAAAAGCGGCGCAATTTTCCGCTCATCCGCAGTCAAACGCCGGTTGCGCGAACTCATGGCCAGGCCATCCGCTTCCCGCACGGTCGCCAAACCCACCAGCGTAATCGGCATATTCAAATCCGCCACCAGCCGCCGAACGAGCAGCCATTGCTGAAAGTCCTTTTCGCCAAACACCGCCAGATCCGGCTGCACACAGTTAAACAGCTTGGTCACTACCGTGCTCACGCCCACAAAATGCCCAGGCCGGGCCGCACCTTCCAGAATATCACCCAGACCAACGACATCAACCCGTGTGATCGCTTCGCGGCCATGCGGATACAGGCTGGCTTCTGTCGGCGTAAACAGCGTATCGACTCCGATACTTTCAAGCTGCGCCATATCAGCCTCAAGTGTGCGCGGATAGGCAAGCAGATCATCTTCTTCATCAAATTGCAGGGGATTAACAAAAATACTGGCCACCACCCGCTGACAGTGACGGGCGGCTTCTTTTAATAATGCCAGATGCCCCGCATGCAGATTACCCATGGTCGGCACAAAGCCAACCGACTGATCCGCTTTACGCCAGGTCTGAACTGTCCTGCGCAATTCATCAATAGCCGATATTACCTGCATTGGTGTCAGGGGCAATCATAAATGACAAAGATCTGTTTGCCCTTGTCAATCTTGCTCACCGGCACCACCACATTGCCCCCCAGATCGGCAGCGCTGTTGCGTGCCAAGGTTACCAATTCCTGTTGGATGGTTTCTGGATCACGCGCAATCGCCGCCACTTCCGCTGTTACCGTAACCGTAGAACTACCCATTTTTTTACAATTCAGGACTTGTTCTGGTTTAGCGACACGGACTGTTTCCGCCCCTGGTTTGACGTTTACCCAGGTACAGGCCGATACAATCAAGATCGAGAATAGAATCAATATAATTTTGCTTATCTTCATGCTGCAGACCCTCAGTCAATAAACAACCCCGCCACAAACAAGCGAGGAAGGATACCCAAAGAAATTGAATCCGGAAAACCTGATTGTACACAAATTAGAAGCCGAGTCGGAAACCAACGCGGAAAATCAGTCGGGAACATAAAAAAACCCGTGCTCCTGACCTGCCAGCCAGAAACACGGGTTGATTGATCTTGCTACTATTTATTGGTAAACGTCCAGCCATCGGTTGCCGGCAATCTTGGCATGGGCTGCACGGGAAATTCACCCGTCAACGCATTAAGAAAGGCCACCAGCTTGTCGACCTGCGACTTGTTCAGTTTTTTATCCAGCTGGGTGCGCGCCATTACCCGCACGGCCTCTTCCAAGGTCTCGACTCTGCCATTATGGAAATAAGGTGCGGTCAAAGCGATATTACGCAACGTTGGCACTTTCCACTCATGTTTATCCGCCCGTCCCTTGTCGGCCATCAGGGCATATTTTTTTACGTATTGATTATTGGTGTAGGTTGGGAATTTCATGAAAAAACCTGTCCCAGGTGCCATACTCGGACCACTGAAAGCGGGTCCCATATGACAACCTGTGCAACCCAGCGAGGCAAACATTTTCATACCCTTTACCTGCTTCGTGCTCATGGCCGACTTGTCACCCTTAACATAACGATCATAAGGGCTATTGGGTGTAATCAAAGTGCGTTCGTACGCGGCAATAGCGCGGGCCAAATTATCAATGCTAAGCACTTGCTTGCCGCCAAAGGCCTTTTCAAACATAGGCGTATAACCCTTGATCGCGCGGATACGCTTGATAGCCACGGCATGATTTTTCATACCCATTTCAATCGGGTTGGTAATCGGCCCCAGGGCCTGTTCTTCCAGCGATTTGGCACGACCATCCCAGAACTGCGAAGAATTAAAGGCGCTGTTCCAGACCGTCGGCGCACTGCGGCCACCGAGCTTGCCATGCACCCCCATCGATACAGGCCGGTTGTCATCTCCGCCCAGCATGACGTTATGGCAGCTATTGCAGGACACCGTGCCGGTCGAAGATAAACGCGGATCAAAAAACAGGCTACGACCCAGCTCCACTTTTGCGGCGGTAGTTGGATTATCAGACGGCGCAGGTGCCTGTTCCGGCAAGGCTTGCCACTGGGCAGCAAATACCTGCGATGAAACGCCCAAAATAGTAATAAAACTCAATAAAAGTTGGAATCTGTTCTTGGACATGGAACCCTCCGGTTGATATATTAGAGAACACTAATTAAATACTTAGACCCATTCTAAATTGAAGTCCGACAAATATCAAGGGGATACTTTAGCCGTTATTATTAATGGTTTCATATGTATCTGCAGATATTTATACCCTCTCCCTGAGGGAGAGGGTTGGGGTGAGGGTATAAATACTTATGCAACGATTCTCACCCGGCCTAATATGCTGGGCCTGTGCAGCAGTCTACTCAGGCAGGTGTAGGCCTGCAATTTTGCACGGTATTTGTGAGCCACGCCTGGATAAACCACAAAATAAGCACCTTCACGAAATAATTTTCTACAAAATGCGCAGAAAATTATTTCTAAGGTACTCATTACAGCTTAGCACCCACGCTTGTGGATTATTATCACGATAGCCTCGACCCTGCACAAATATTTAAGAATCAGTCTATAATTAAGCTCTGTTTAAGTATCAACATCTAATGCTGCACGCCATGGTTCACCGGAAAAATAACTAAATGAACATTATCAAACTCTGGTCCCACAGCAAGCAAGACGACCCTTTTGAGATATTGCTCAAACCCTTCATCCCCTTTCTCTACCAGCTAGCCTGGCGTTTTACCGGCACACAGGCCGATGCTGAAGATCTTGTCCAGGATCTGCTGAGCAAGCTTTACCCCCGCCAGAAAGAGCTGGAAAAAATAGAAAATCTGCGTGCCTGGCTGGCCAGGGTGCTGTATCGCCAGTATATCGATCGCCTGCGTATGCAGTCCCGCACACCGGTTGATCTTGCCAATACCGGCACCGAAGCAGATAAAGAACTGGATATTCCCGTCGCCACCGAACCAGCTCAGGAACAGGCCCAACTTATCGCCCAAATTGAACGCCTGCTGCCCCAGCTTAATGATGATCAACGCCTGCTACTGATCCTGCATGATGTGGAGGGCTATACCCTTAATGAAATACAAACTATGACCGATACCCCGACAGGCACCCTGAAATCCCGTCTTAACCGGGCCAGAAAAAAATTACGCGACCTAATGGAACCTTTTCCCGCCAACGAGCGTGTTACACAACTGAAAGGGTCAAAACCATGAACTGTAACGACATACACAATCTCTGTGACGCTTATCTCGACCACGAGTTGAGCGATACGCAAAAACGCGCACTGGAGGCACATCTCGAGTCCTGCCCTGCATGCCAACACTACGTGCAGCAGGCGCAGACAATTCGTGATGCGCTGACAACGCTCAAAGCGCCGGCCATGCGCCCCGCTTTTGCTGAGCAGGCTTTCGACAAAGCCCGGCAGCAAAATGCAACCGTTGCAAAAACAAAACGGTTGACGGGGACAGGGCTGGCTCTGGCAGCAAGTTTAGCGTTAGCAGGCATAGTGGGCGTATTCATGCACCGCCCTGATGCAACGGTTTCAGAACCGGCCGCCATTTATATCAGTATGCAGAAGGTAAAGGATATCAGTCTTGTTTTTAATGCCAAAGAAGACCTCGACAAGGTCAGCATCAGCATTGAACTGTCTGACAATCTCGCACTTGACGGCTACGATGGCAAAAGAACGGTTTCCTGGAATACGCCGTTGCAGAAGGGAAAAAATGTGCTGTCACTGCCCATTATTGCTACACAGTCAGGAAACGGTACCCTGATCGCCCGGCTCCGGCTTGGCAATCAGGATAAAGTATTCCGTATCCGTGTGAATGCCCAACAGAATGGTTCGACTCAAATCAAACCCATAAGCCCCCACACCCCTGTTTAAAACAGTTTGAGGAGAAATATCATGAAAAACTTAACCGCTTATCTGCTACTTGGTGCCAGCCTGTCCCTGCCACTTTCCGTCATGGCAGCGCCGGATCTCAACGATGTCACTATGGATGTTATTAATATTGACGATAGCCATGCCGATGCCGTTATGAAACAAATCGATCTGCCCAGCATGGCCGCCCGCGGTGAGCAGGAACGAGATGATCATAGCCGCAGCACAAAAGTCAACGGGCACAACGACCTCTCCGTCAAAGAAAGGGAAATGGAAAGTGAAAACAAAATGAGTCAGGAACGCGTTAATGAAATGGAAAGTGAAAACAAAATGGAGCAGGATCGCAATAATGAAATGGAGCGCGAAAATCAAATGGAACAGGAACGCGATAATGAAATGGAGCGCGAAAATACTATACAGCAGGACCAACAAATTGATCGTGACAGTGACCACGGCGTGAATGATGGCGACCACAGCGGCATGAACTCAGGTGGTCGTCGCTGATAGAACCCCTCTCGCCAAACCTGAATGAATCCGTGCTTCACGGACTCATTCAGGTTTATCCCATGAATAAATAAACCGCTATGGAGCTATTAAATAATGTTCAAGCCCCCTCGTTCTTCCTCTAATTTCCACTTGTTTCGATATATTTTATTACTGCTGGCAAGTTTAAGCCTGCTCTTACCTGCAGCCGCAATGGCCGGCGCGAGCAAGGATTTCAACAGCGGCATACGCTATTTCAAACATGCCCAATACGACAAGGCGATACAGTCCTTTGAACGGGCCAGGAAAAAGGGACTGAAAAAACCGGCCCTCTATTACAACCTGGGGGTCAGTTATTTCAAGATCAGAAACTATGACAAGGCCAACCATTATTTCAAACAGATCCTGCGATTCAAAAGACTAAAGTCACTGGCCGAATATAATCTCGGACTTGTCGCTCTGAAAAAGAACGACAAAAAATCGGCCCGTAAATGGTTCACCAAATCGAGCGCCAGCAGCAATAAAAAAATATCCGGCCTCTCCAGACGACAACTAAGCAGATTTTCATCCAGGAAGATCAGCCGCCGCAATATAAAAAAATGGTACAACTCCGCCAGCATCAGTTATGGTAATAACAGTAATATAAAACTGGTTCCGACCGAAATCACCACAAACACCAGTGACTCGTTCACCGAATTTTATGCCTCAACCAACGGAATTCTCAGCGGCACCTATAACAATGGAATCAGCCTGAACGGCTTCGCCTACTTTATAAACTACGCCAACATTAACGCCTATGATGAAAAACAGGCCCGCCTGGGTCTTTATAAAAGTAAACAATATGCCGGCTGGCGAACCCGCATTGGCGCTTATTACGAACGCAGCACCTTTGGCAGCAATCCTTACCAGGCCGTAACGGGACTGGAAGCAAAAGGAAAATACAAACTGCAAAAAAGCAATTACATATCCCTGCGCTACCGTTATAACAACATCAACAGCCTGTACAGTCCTTACGATTACCTGCAAGGTTCGCGGCAACAGTTTCGCGCAGAATATCTGGATTACAAAACCTCCAGCTCAAAAATAATTTACTATGAAATGGAAGTAAACAATCGTCAAAATCTAATCGCCCGTAACTACTCCCCGACCCGGCATACCATACGGGCAGTCTATAATTATAATCTTACACGGGCATGGCGCATCGGCGGCGAAGTCAGCTACCGATATAGCAAATATCAGCCAACGGCTACCCAGAACAGACAGGATGATCGTCTACGCGCCGCCATTGAAGCAAAATACCGGCTAAGCAAACACTGGAAAATTAACGCCCGTTACCAGCGCACCGAGAACAGCTCAACCGACAGCCTTTATGCCTATTCCCAAAACCTCTACTATGTCGGAGTAAGAACCAGCTTCTAACACCCTCATCAGGGGCTTTCGAAGCTGGCGCGGCTTTTGCGGTTTTTTTGCAAAAGCCGCGACAGGTTTAAAAGTCCCGCTGGATGAACTTGTTGAACGAAGCCGCTAACGCGGAGAACCCACCCACCGTAATCATTAGTGTAACCTCATTCCCCTCAAATGCATTAGCGGGTAAGTTGTAGTCTCAAATCAAACAACACGAGGTTACCCGTTTATGACACCATCTATTGAATCCAAATACAACCATTAGACTACCGGCCGGGCTTGCCCAACAAACGGTTCAGATTGTGGTTCGCTTCGCTCTCACAATCTAACCTTATTCGTTAGGCGATTTTCTCTTGATACAGGCTGAAATGTATACCATAATTACACCATATTGGTTTTATTTGGAGATATCAAATGCCTGCAATTACCCTAAAAAATATACCGGATTCTCTCTATACACAATTAAAAACTGCGGCGAGTGTTCACCACAGAAGCTTAAATAGCGAAATCCTCTACTGCGTAGAGCGCACACTTGGGACACATAAAATCAATGCTTCTGAACATATTGAGATGGCCAGAAAATTAAGAGCAAAAACAGCACAACATAATCTCACAGACCAGGAACTAAATGATTTTAAAAATAAAGGTCGCCCATGATTGTTGTGGACACCAACATTATTTCTTATTTGTATATTTCTGGTGATCGTTCCCAACAAAGTGAGGATTTATTATCTTCAGATTCTAATTGGGTTGCCCCCATATTATGGCGTAGTGAATTCAGAAATGTCTTAGCCCAATATTTACGAAAGAATTTATTAAATATAGATGAAATTTTACTCATTATTCAGCAAGCAGAAAAATTACTGACAGATCATGAATATGAAATTTCATCTGCTCACATTATGCAACTCGTTAAAAGTAGCCAGTGCTCTGCATATGATTGTGAGTTTATTGCCTTAGCACAATATCTGGATGTTCCTCTTATTACTACCGATAAAAAAATTCTTCGCGAATTTCCAGAGATCACACAAACCGCTGAATCTTACCTCGCCGTCATGGTAGAACGACCAGTTACCTAAATAACTGTTCCGAATTCCTGTCCACTATACAGATCACGTTCGTGGTGAGCTTGTCGAACCATGAATGCAAGGCCTGAAATAGCAATATTTAATGCTGTTCACCCTTCGACAAGCTCAGGGCGAACGGTTTTACTGGACAGGAATTCGGAACAGTTATTTAGCC
>UOFZ01000119.1_pt1 | contig 54748 bp, 61 predicted proteins | sample 1989551 | NCBI WGS metagenome assembly UOFZ01 (sample SAMEA4712198, study PRJEB27164) | hydrothermal vent metagenome | biome: marine basaltic hydrothermal vent biome; feature: marine hydrothermal vent; material: mineral | place: Pacific Ocean | collected 2011-06-14/2011-07-23 | depth 1691 m
TACCCCTAAGAAATTTTGACTGGGTTCTGCTGGAAATTATGCGCCTATTTTTAGGTGTGGATTTAATACTTTCACAGTCTCAGGCGCGTGGCAACCAGGAGTCTTCCGAATGGGCACAAAAACGTGCCCACCCTGGCAGACAGTTAAGATAAGGCTTGTTGATTTGGCGGAGAATATTTATTGATCCATGACGAGGCTAATTGCCCGGCAAGTTCGGCATCTTCCGTCATGAACCAACGGTAAGCAACACTGTCTTTTGCTGCCTGGGTGTTCCTTACACTGCTTACCTTGGTTTTAATATCCCCGTTGCTGCCAACAAATAATACATCATCGTTTTCATTAAGCAGCAGGAAGACGCCCGAGCTTTGAGGTGCTTCTTCAAGTTTATCGGGAAAAGCCAAGGCATAGGTCGAGTGTTTGCGAATCAGCTCGTTCTTTTTGTCTTTATGACTAAATCTCATGCTAAATGCTCCATTATATTCAGAGGAGAGCGAAGCAGTTGCCACACTCCAAATACACCTGATGCTAGCAGGGATAAATGCTGTTTGTCGACTACTTCCGACTGGAATTTCAGTTAGTCTTTTTCGTCAATCCAGGCCATCTGGATGGCTTCGAGAATACCCTCGCTGGATTTCTGTGGATCATCGTCAAACGCTTGCAGTTCACAGATCCAGCCATGCAGATCGGTGAAACGCACATAGCGGGGATCGATATCCGGATGCTGCTCATCCAGTTCAATGGCAATATCCAGCGAGTCGGTCCATTTCAAGGTCATCGTCAACCTCCTGCTTAATGATTCTCTGAAACCATGTTGATGGTGTATTTGGGAATTTCAATAATCAATTCATTCTTGCCTACCACCGCCTGACAGCTCAGCCGTGAATCCGGCTCCAGTCCCCAGGCCTTGTCCAGCAGATCGTCTTCTTCTTCCGTAGATTCCGGCAGCGAATCAAAACCTTCGCGCACATAGACATGGCAGGTGGTACAGGCACAGGATTTTTCGCAGGCATGCTCAATCTCGATGCCGTTTTGCAGGGCGGCATCGCAAATGGTGATTCCCGGTTCCACATCCAGCACGGCACCTTCGGGACAGATTTCTTCGTGAGGCAAAAATATCAGTTTGGTCATAGTTGTCAGTCTTTTTAAAAATAGTTGTTAAGCACAGGGGAAACAGAGGTTATTGAGACTTATCTTAATAATCTTCAGCTCTAAAGATTTATAACTAAGAAAGTAACCGCTCATACCCCAGAATAGTCGGAATGACGAACCAGTACGGTTCTGCAATCTGCGGGGTAAGTAGCTACCATAAAAATTCTTTATAAAATATTCTCTGTGATCCTTTGTGGTTCAGTCTTGTCAATCGAACTCTTCTACTTTGTGGCCGGACAAAGCCTTCTGGATACTGCCATTCATACGCCGGGCGACAAATTCAGTCGAGGCCCGATCCAGGTCGCTCATAGCCCGTTTGATGGCAGCCGGATCATTGCCCGCAAGAGCAGACTGCAACTCTCGGGCTGCGGTATCGATGGCTTCACGTTCAGCTTCATCCAGTAGCGCAGCATCCTGTGCCAGTGCCGCCGTCAGCGCTTCCAGCACACGTTCGGCTTCCACCTGCTGTTCGCGCAGTTTACGTGCCGCGACGTCGTCTGCCGCATGCTCCATCGAATCACGCAGCATGGTTTCGATTTCACTATCGCTCAGGCCATAGGCAGGTTTGACTTCAATCCCGCTTTCCACACCGGTGGTTTGCTCTTTGGCGCTAACGGACAACAGACCGTCTGCATCCACCTGGAAGGTTACTCGAATACGCGCTGCACCGGCGACCATGGCAGGAATGCTATGCAGACTAAAACGTCCCAGTGAACGGCAGTCACTGACCAGCTCCCGCTCGCCCTGCAGAACATGAATGGACATGGCTGTCTGCCCGTCCTTGAACGTCGTAAAATCCTGCGCCCGCGCTACCGGAATCGTGGTATTGCGGGGAATCACTTTTTCCACCAGGCCGCCCATGGTCTCCAGACCCAGCGACAGGGGAATCACATCCAGCAGCAGCATATCGCTGTCCGGTTTGTTGCCCGCCAGAATATCGGCCTGAATCGCCGCGCCAATAGCCACCACCGTATCGGGATCGATATCCGTCAGCGGCTCGCGCGCAAAAAATTCCGCCACCTTCTCGCGCACCAGCGGTACCCGGGTAGAACCGCCGACCATTACCACAGCCTGTATCTGCTCGGCATCAACTCCGGCGTCACGCAGGACGCGGCGGCAGGGAAGAATGGATTTCTGTACCAGGGGTGCCACCAGCTTGTTGAACTGATCTCGCGTAATCGTGCCCTGCCAGTACTCACCGTTTTCCAGTTCGATATTCAGCTCGGCCTGCTCAGCCTGGGTCAGAGCTTCTTTGGCGGCACAGGCATCTCGCATGAGGCGGCGCAACTGGGCGTGATCGGCATCATCGCCAATCCCGGCCTGCGCCATGATCCACTGCGCCAGCAGGCGATCAAAATCATCCCCGCCCAGGGCGCTGTCGCCACCGGTGGCAAGAACTTCAAACACGCCTTTGTGCAGGCGCAGAATGGAAATATCAAAGGTGCCGCCACCCAGATCATAAACCGCAATCAGGCCTTCGCCGCCTTTATCCAGACCGTAGGCCACCGCTGCAGCCGTGGGTTCGTTAAGCAGGCGTAAAACATTCAACCCCGCCAGTTTGCCCGCATCGCGGGTAGCCTGACGCTGAGCGTCGTCGAAATAAGCCGGTACAGTGATCACCACTCCCGTTAGCTCACCGCCAAGAGATTCTTCGGCCCGTTGTTTGAGTGTGCGCAGAATATCGCTGGAAACTTCAAGCGGGCTTTTATCACCAGCAATAGTACGAATGCGGGGTACGGCAGAATCGGTATTGACGAAATCATAGGGCAGGCGATCGCCTAGATGGCGGATGTCGTCCAGTCCCCGGCCCATGAAACGCTTAACCGAGGCAATCGTATTCAAAGGATCACGCGCGGCGAACTGTTTTGCCTCATGGCCGATGCTGAAGCCATCCTTTTCATAATGGACCACCGAGGGCAGCAGATGCCGCCCCTCGCTGTCCGTTAGGGTTTCCGCCTGGCCACTGCGCACCGTGGCAACCAGAGAATTGGTGGTACCCAGATCGATACCCGCCGCCAGCCGATGCTGGTGAGGCGCGGTGGTTTGTCCGGGTTCGCTGATTTGCAAGAGAGCCATGATTAGGATCCGTATTTCAGATTTAACACATAAAAATCAAACGCAAAGACGCGATGACGCAAAGGCCGCGAAGTTTTTAAAATTCTTTGCGTTCTTTGCGCCTCTGCGTCTTTGCGTTGAAACAAAAATTGCGTTTCAAACGCCTGCCAGCAGATCTTCTTCCTGCTCTTCGGCTTCCTGTTGCAGCCGATTCAGAAAACGGACCTTCTGCACGATCTGTTTGGCCTGCTCCAGATTTTCCGAATTTTCATCGGCAAATAATGCTTCCAGTTCGGCGTACATTGCTTGTCGGCATTGCTCTAGCTCGGCAAGAAACTGTGAAATTTTATCCAGTGGATCATTGGCCTGCGCAATTGCTTCCAGCTCTTCACGCAATTCCATCTGCTGCATCAGAAAAGCTGTGTCAAAATGGGTGTCCTTGTCATCATCGAAGCTAATGCCTTTTAATTCCAGCAGGTAACGGGCGCGGCGCGGGATATCCCGCAGGCTATGAAAGGCTTCATTCAAATGCGCTGTTTGCTGTACCGAGATGCGCCGTTCCTGATCATTGGCGCTGGCATAGCGGTCCGGATGCAAGTGCCGTTGTAGTTGTCGATAACGGCTTTGCAGTTCATCCAGGTCGAGAGTAAATGAAACCGGCAAATCAAAGAGTGAAAAATAATTCTGTTTCAGAATGTCACTCATGCTTCATCAAGACCATTAGATAGTGAAACTTTCACCGCAGCCACATTGGTCCTTGACGTTGGGATTATTAAATTTAAAACCTTCATTCAGGCCTTCCTTACCATAATCCAGCTCGGTACCATCGATATACAGCAGGCTTTTTGGATCGACGATAATTTTTATACCGTGAGATTCAAATACCTGATCCTGCTCATCAATCTCATCAACAAATTCCAGCACATAGGCCATGCCGGAACAACCCGATGTTTTGACTCCAAGACGCAAACCTACGCCATTGCCGCGGCTGGCAAGAAAACTCTGTACCCGTTCGGCAGCGCTATCCGTCATTGTAACTCCCATACTCAACGACCTCTTAACTTTGTTTGCCTTTGTAATCGTCAATCGCCGCTTTAATCGCGTCTTCCGCCAATACCGAGCAGTGAATCTTGACTGGCGGCAGTTCCAGTTCTTCGGCAATTTCCGTATTTTTGATCTGCGCGGCTTCATCCAGCGACTTGCCTTTGACCCATTCAGTCAACAAGGAGCTGGAGGCAATCGCCGAACCGCAACCATAGGTTTTAAACTTGGCATCTTCAATCACGCCCTGCTCATTAACCTTGATCTGCAGACGCATCACATCGCCACAAGCCGGCGCACCAACCATACCGGTGCCCACCTGGCTGTCATCCTTGTCCATATTGCCGACATTGCGGGGGTTTTCATAATGGTCGATAACTTTATCACTGTAAGCCATGTTTATTTACCTTGTTGAAAAATTTCAGAAACCCTGATGTGAGCAAACTTAATGCGCCGCCCATTCGATCGAATTCAGATCAATGCCATCCTTGAACATTTCCCATAACGGCGACAATTCTCGCAGCTTGTCGATGTTGGCCCTGATCTGTTCAATTGCAAAATCAATTTCTTCCTGCGTGGTAAAACGGCCCATGGAAAAACGCAGGGAACTGTGCGCCAACTCGTCGTTACGACCCAGTGCCCGCAATACATAGGAGGGTTCCAGGCTGGCCGAGGTACAGGCAGAGCCGGATGATACCGCCAGATCTTTTAGCGCCATAATCAGGGATTCACCTTCGACAAAGTTAAAACTGATGTTGAGATTATGGGGAACACGCTGTTCCATATCGCCATTGATATAGACTTCTTCAATATCCTTGATGCCTGCCAGCAAGCGATCACGCAACAGACGCACGCGTTCATTGTCTGCCGCCATTTCTTCGCCCGCCAGACGAAAGGCTTCGCCCATGCCGACAATCTGGTGAGTCGCCAGGGTGCCAGAACGCATACCGCGTTCATGCCCGCCGCCGTGCATCTGTGCTTCCAGACGAATACGCGGCTTGCGTCGCACATACAGGGCACCGATACCCTTGGGACCGTAAATCTTATGTGCGGAAAAGGACATGAGATCGACTTTCATATCCTGTAGGTCGATCGGCGTCTTGCCAGCGCTCTGCGCGGCATCCACATGAAAAATAATTTTATGCTCGCGGGTCAGTTCGCCAATCGCCTTGATGTCCTGAATTACGCCTATTTCATTGTTTACATGCATGATGGACACAAGAATGGTGTCATCACGAAAATGGCCTTTAAGCTTGTCCAGATCGATCAGGCCGTTAGGCTCTGGAGCCATATAGGTAACGTCAAAACCTTCGCGTTCCAGCTGCCGGCAACTATCAAGCACGGCCTTGTGCTCGGTCTTGCTGGTAATAATGTGTTTGCCTTTTTTCTGATAGAAATGCGCTGCGCCCTTGATGGCCAGATTGTCCGATTCAGTCGCGCCCGAGGTCCAGACGATTTCCCGTGGATCGGCATTGACCAGAGCGGCAACGTCCTTGCGCGCCTGTTCAACGGCGGCATCGGCATCCCAGCCAAACTGGTGTGAGCGGGAAGCGGGGTTTCCAAATGTGCCATCAGCTGTCAGGCAACTGCACATTTTTCCCGCCACCCGCGGGTCGACCGGGGTAGTGGCGGAATAGTCAAAATAAATCGGTGTTTTCATCCAGGCATTCTCTCTAGAACAATATTAAGGCCATTCCCTGCAATTGCGTACCGACCCCGATCAACCCTGATCGAGCATCTGCCTCTACGGTTTAGACTCCTGTTGAAACAGGAATTTTTACCGTTGTTTCAATATTGACACCATTACCGATCTTCTCATGTTCCTGGCCCTGACGAGCGGCAACTTCCTGTACTCCCTGTTTCTCGACCAACTGACCAAGGCTGATACCCATCAGAAAATCGTGAATCTGGCGACTAAGATCCGTCCATAGCTCATGCGTCAGGCACTGGTGATCATCCTGACAGTTATTCAGACCACCACAGCGGGTGGTTTCGACCTTCTCGTCCACCGCCGTGATCACATCAGCCACAGGAATATCATTGGCATCTCGACTAAGGCGATAGCCACCACCCGGACCACGAGTGCTATCCACCAGCCCCTGCTTTCGCAAACGGGAAAACAGCTGCTCAAGATAGGACAGGGAAATCCCCTGGCGTTGAGAAATATCCGACAGCGTGATGGGGCCTTCTTTATAATGAAGCGCCAAATCAAGCATAGCAGTTACCGCGTATCGACCTTTAGTTGTCAGCCTCATTGTATTTTCCTATATAAATTAGTAAACTCTTAAGTACTCGGCTTAGGGTATAACGATAACAAAGCCGACTGTTTTAGTCAAGTATTTTCGCGTATTTCTTCTCTGCCCTTTTTCAGCCTCACAAAAATACACCCGTTCGATTTATTCCTGACTATCTGTTGTATCTTTTGCCGAGGACGGGTTGATCTCGCAGGCACCCAGATCCGGCAATTCCAGATCTTCCGGGGCCATGTCCATGCATTTCAAACGCTTGCACATTTTCTGCATCTGTCCGTCCATGGCATGAATATGATCCAACATACAGTCAATGGCATTGGCAACCGGATCCGGCATATCATCACGGGTGCCATAGGCGTCAAAACCAATCTTCTTGGCAAACGCATGACGCTTGTCTTCCTGACTGGCGCGATCTGATTTGGGCATCACGATACGCCCGGGAATGCCCACCACAGTGGCGCCATCCGGCACATCTTTGACCACTACAGCATTAGACCCCACACGCGCACCCATGCCAAGTTTAATCGGCCCCAAGACCTTGGCACCCGCCCCCACCACCACATCATTACCCAGGGTAGGATGGCGTTTGCCCTTATTCCAACTGGTGCCGCCGAGAGTGACACCGTGGTACAAGGTGCAATCGTCGCCAATTTCGGCCGTTTCGCCGATCACCACACCCATACCGTGATCGATAAAAAAACGTCGGCCAATGGTTGCAGCAGGATGGATTTCAATCCCGGTCATCCAGCGGGCAATATGCGATAATATGCGCGCCAGCCACTTCAGCTCACGATTCCACAGATAATGGGTAAAACGATGCACGATCACCGCATGCACGCCCGGATAGGCGGTCAGAACCTCAAAGCGGTTACGTGCTGCCGGGTCGCGGCCAAACACGCACTGGATATCTTCTTTTATTCGGCTAAACATAATTCGATTATATTCTAACTGTCCTGACTGTATTCAACCAGTCGGCTCACGATTTGTCCTGCTTATCGTAGTGATATTTCTGTCCCTGTGCCGCAGACAGGATCCCACGCAGAATATTGACTTCCATCTCATCCAGCTGCGCCCGGTTAAATAAACGACGCAAACGACGCATCAGTTTACGCGGACTGGCCGGGTTGAGAAACTTGATATCGGTCAGCGCCACTTCAAAATGTTGGTACAAACCTTCCACTTCCGCCGCCGTGGCCAGACGATAATCCTTTTTGCTGGCGCTTTTTTTAATTTCAACTCGCGCCAGCGCGGCCATGCGCAGTTCGTAGGCCAATACCTGGGTGGCAGCCGCCAGATTCAGGGACGAATATTCCGGGTTGGCCGGAATGTTTACCAGATAGTTACAGCGTTCCAGTTCGGCGTTACTCAAACCGGACTGTTCTCGCCCCATTACCAGCGCCACCTGCCCATCGTCAGTGGCTTCCAACATGCGCTCGGCGCATTCACGCGGATTATGCACCGGCCAGGAAATCGAACGCAGACGCGCACTGGCACCAACGACGAAACAGCAATCAGCCAGCGCTTCATCCAGTGTTTCGACCACATGAGCCGAAGCCAGCAGATCATCGGCGCCCGAGGCGCGGGAAGTGGCCATGGAATGAGGAAATAGATCCGGCTGAACCAGGTAAAGCTGGCTCAGGCCCATATTCTTCATAGCCCGCGCCACCGCACCGATGTTGCCGGGATGACTGGTATGCATCAGCACCACCCGCACCTGGGAAAGATCTACCTCATCTGCCATGGTATAAACTATTTCTGCCTGCTCAGGATTTTGCTGACCAGAAGCCATTGCTCCTGTTAGAATACGCGCCCTGTGATCGTCACAGTAAAACGCTCTTTACGATAATTTCCTGCTTTGCACCGGGTCTGCGGACAAAATAATTTATAGCCGCAAACTCTGTGTTGATGAAGTGTACACGAAACAGACACCGCGCTGAACTGAAACCCCAAATCAGAATAGCCGAATAGAAAGAGGACTAACCCGTGCATCCTATGCTCAATATTGCCATTCGCGCCGCTCGCAAAGCCGGTGATGTCATCGCCCGTCATGCGGATCAAATCGATCACCTGACGATTACTGAAAAATCACAGAACGATTTTGTCAGTGAAGTGGATCAAATGGCAGAACAGGAAATCATCCAGATCATTCATAAAGCCTACCCGGATCATTCCATTCTGGCCGAAGAAAGCGGTCGCTCCGGAGACGATGAAGAATACCAGTGGATTATTGATCCTCTGGATGGCACCACCAATTTTCTCTATGGTTTCCCCCAGTTTGCCGTCTCCATTGCCCTGCGCCACAAGGGTCGACTGAGCCAGGGCGTGGTTTATGATCCCATGCGCCAGGAATTGTTCAGCGCCAGCCGTGGCGAAGGTGCCCAACTCAATGGCCGCCGTCTGCGCGTCAGCAAACGCAAGGATCTGCATGGTGCCCTGCTTGGCACCGGTATCCCCTTCAAAGCCTCGCAAATGGGTGAAACGTCAGATGCCTATTTTGAAATGATGAAAGCTCTGATTCCCGGCAGTGCCGGCATTCGCCGCGCAGGCTCCGCCGCCCTCGATCTCGCCTATGTGGCCGCCGGGCGGCTGGACGGATTCTGGGAACTGGATCTGAAAATCTGGGATATGGCTGCAGGCGTGTTACTCATCGAAGAAGCCGGTGGCATGGTCAGCGGCATCGGCGGCAAGCCTGATCACCTGAAAACCGGCCATGTAGTCGCCGCCAACCCTAAAATTTTCAAGTCCATGTTGCAGATTATCAAACCATATATTCCTGCTAGTCTTCAATCATAGCGAGGTTTTTGTTGGGCCAGGCAGACACTACGTTCACTCCAATCAAGGCCGGCCCAAGCCGCACCAAGGTGGCCAAAAAAATAATTTCGCTACCCGACCTATAAAAAGCTGGTTTGCGTACGCTAAGAGTTCCGAGACAGATTTCAAAGGTTCGGATTTCACTCCCATGGCGTTACCAAAAAAACACTCCTGTTCCCCTGATCGTGCGCTGGAAATGCGCATGCGCGATGTACTTGACGGGCTGGAAGAACTGGCCTGCCTGAGTTCCAGCGTCAGTAGCCAGCAGGTGATGCCTGATGGTCTGGAAATACTCTCCATCGAACCAGCACCAGAAAAAGATCCCGTACTCCATTCAACCCGGGCCACCATCCACAGCCTACCCCTCCAAAACAGGCAGAATGATCGTGCCGATATTGCCGACTGGCTTATTCGACAGGAGCAGAAAACATAACATAAACCTCACGGCCCCTCCCTTAAGATAACCCTCGTTCCGGCCACATTGCAGCCCCTGCTCTTTGCATATACTGTAACGCTGACGGCATACAAACTTATCCTTGATCTTGCTCAAGATGTTCTACCCACATTAGCACTATCATAAAACTTAATAAGATTAATCCGAGGAAATAGAGTGGCAAGCATACAGGAACATTTAAAAACAGATCATCGCCGTTGTGACGGTTTTTTTGTTGACGCCGAGCAGCTGGTCGCCGATGGAAACTGGCAGGCCGCCGAGGAAGGTTTCAAAACCTTTCATCAGGCAATGGAACACCATTTTACGATGGAAGAAACGGTGCTGTTTCCTGATTTTGAAGAAGCCAGCGGCAGCACGGCCGGACCGTCCCAGGTAATGCGTATGGAACACCAGCAAATACGCGAACTATTAGCCGATATGGCTCAGGCTATGAGCGATAAAGACGGCGATACGTTTCTTGGCTCGGCAGAAACGCTGCTGATTCTCATGCAACAGCACAATGCCAAGGAAGAACAAATCCTTTACCCTATGTGTGACGATCTATTGGGAAGCAAACGAGACGAGGTACTCAGCCGTATGGAAGCCGTTGGAGAAATCTGACAATGGCGCGGGAACGGGTGCTGGACGTAAGTGAACTGGAACCGCCCGCACCGCTGGTCAACACCCTGGAGGAAGTCGAAACGTTAATAGCAGGCGAATATCTACGCATGCTGCACCGCCGCGATCCCTGTCTATTACGCGACAATCTTGACCAGCAGGGCTTCAACTATATAACACGCAGTCAAGAAAATGGCTGGGTGCAAATGTTCATTTGGCGCAAGGGCGATACCGAGGCTGAAACCGCTGCTCGCGCGGCAGCTGGAGAAAATATTTCATGAACTATGCGGCTCTTTCTCTGGAGCAAAGTCCGCCTCTTTCGGTGCCCATACCTTATTACCTGACGGCACCCCTGTTCAGCATGATCGCCGCAGTTATTCTATTCTGGGAAGGGCCGGGGGTATTGGCCAGCCGCTGGACACCATCACTGCTGGCAGTAACACACTTCCTTACCCTGGGCTTTCTGGCTATGGTGATGTTCGGTTCGGTACAACAGATCCTGCCAGTGCTGATGGGGTCGCCCGTGCCGCGCCCACAGCTGGTTAGCCGCAGCATTCACGCGCTGATGAGCATCGGTATTCTGTTCCTGTGCGGCGGTTTTCTATTGAATCAGGCGCTGCTGTTCCAGGGCGCAGTGCTATTCCTTGGTAGCGGCTCCGGTCTTTTCATTGCGGTAGTGGCCTATTGCCTAATCCGCGCGCAATCCGGCCATGCTACCGTTACCGCCACCGCCCTGGCCATCTCCGCCCTTGCTATCACTGTCAGTCTGGGCCTCTACCTCGCCGCAGGTTACGGCTGGACGGCGATCCCCCAGAGCCATCTCCTCACCAACCTGCATCTGGCCTGGGGCTTGCTGGGTTGGGTAACATTATTGATTATTGGCGTCTCCTACCAGGTCATTCCTATGTTTCATGTGACCCCGGATTATCCACGCCCCGTCACCCGCTGGTTGAGCAAACTGCTATCTCTCGGCCTGGCCATATGGACAATAGCCACCCTTATGTTTCACGAGGCTCCATGGACCGCAGGGCTGGCCGCTGTCTGTCTCACCATTTTTGCCCTGGCAACTCTGAACCTGAAACGCCGCCGACGCCGTCGTCTTCCCGATGTCACTCTGAACTATTGGCAACTGGCCGCAGCCAGCCTTCTCGCTGCGGTATTATGCTGGACAGTCGAACAAATGATACCCGGGCTGGTGATCCCGCCAGTCCTGCTGGGCATATTATTAATCGTGGGTTTTGCCATGTCAGCCGTGAGTGGCATGCTGCATAAGATCGCCCCCTTCATTATCTGGCTACAGATGAACAATCAGCGCAAGATTCAGGGCCGCATACAAGGCAAGATTCCGACTATGAAACAAATCATTCCGGAAACATGGGCACGCTGGCAGTTGCGCCTGCACACTACCGCCCTGGGCCTGCTCCTGGGAGCCTCCCTGTGGCCTGCAGTGCTAACCTATCCTGCCGCGCTACTCCTGTTCCTGGCCTCTGCTCTGCTGTGGTGGAACCTGGCATCGGCAACACGCCTCTATCTGAGGCTGTTGCGCCCACAACCAGCGCTATCGTAAGCTGATTTGCGGGATTAAGTTTATTCCGGATTCAGGTTACTTGTGAATAAAGCGATACAAACCTGCCGCAGGAAGAATCAAGCTGTAAAAGATCGCCAGACATCATATCGTAATACCAGCCATGCAAATGCAGGCTGTGTTTTTCCACGCGTTCCCGTATCCAGGGAAAAGTCTCCAGGTTGGCCAGTGATATTTCAATCGCATCCAGCTCACAGGCGTGCGCCTGATCGTCAAGCGTCAGCAAATCGGTCCGCTCCAGCGCCCGTTGGCGAGCCTTATCGGCAATGCTCATCCAGTCAGCAATAAATTTGTCATCCTCTCTGTCTCCCGGTCCTTCCACCAGCGAGCGAATGCCACCACAGCGCGCATGGCCAAGAACAACCAGATGCTCTACTTCCAGACCACAGACGGCAAACTGCAACGCGGCACTGGTACCGTGCCAGATACCTTCTCCTTCGCAGGGCGGCACCAGGTTGGCAACATTGCGCACCACGAATAATTCACCTGGCGTGCTATCGGTAATAACGGCAGGATCAACGCGTGAATCACAACAGGCCACCACCGCAACCCTGGGAGACTGGCCATAGCGGGCGAGATCAAGCATTCGTTCACGATTCGTCTGGTAATAACCGCCACGAAAACGACGATACCCTGCAATAAGCTGTTCAATAGCACTCAAATACCCATACCTCTTCTCAAAAAACATTTTGTCCTGGAAACATTTTGTCCTGGAGCCGCCATCACGACACCGGTAAAATGTGCAAGGATCACATGGATACGGCTATTTTGTCTATGCCACAAGCTGAATTACTGCGCACGTCATCTTCACGCCTGTTGGTCATACTAAAAACGCGCGGTGTGTGCCGGGCAACGGCGGATTCCAGGTTGAAGTCGGCTTAAAATAGAGCGGGTTTACGTCGTTATTGACTGGAGATTCTTGAGTGCTTACAAGGGGGAAACTGCGATACGGTATTTCAATAATAGCGTGTTACGGGTTGTCATTACAGCCCATGGCTATTCTCATATTCCGCGCATAAGCATTGACGGCCATATAAACAGGCGGGCATTTCGGTTTACTCTTCTGAGGCTGTTGAATTTTTGCCGTATACAGGGGCGAAAGAATTGAATTGTCGACACTAGCGATCGTATTCGAACGGGTAGTCACATTATTCGAACCTGTCTGCTTTTGATGACTTCCGCTCGTTCCTGTGGCAGCCGGTGACTCGACCGCAGCCGGTGATGCCATTTTCTGCGCGACCGCAGTGCTGCCAACAGAATAATAATTAACCGTATCAGTATTTACTGTCCTGCTTTCAACTGCCGGGTTAGTCGGTTCCTGGGTATAAATCTCTGACGATAAGCTTGGCTCATTGTCGCTGCGATAAGTTTCTGCCCGCCGAGGGGCGGGGGCGGCAGGTTTATCAATGGCTGGATCCGATGAAATCCCCGAGTTAGCGGCAGGATCCGGATACGAATTTGCAGCATTGCCAGGGGATCCCGTACTTTCTGAAGACATATCACGAGCAGTGCTGCCTATGGCTGGGACTCGCTGCTTATGTTCCTGTTTCGGGATCGGTAATATTTCAGACCGATTTATGCCCACTTGTTCTGCATGGCCATCTAAATCAGCCGGTCCCTGCCGCGTCAGATAGAGCATCGCAGGAAAAACAAGCACCGCAGTTAAGACAAGCCAGATATTCCCACCTAATTTAACAAACATCTTTATAGCCTATGATATTTATCGATATTCTGGATTAGTATGCCGGGAAATAATGAATTATTTGTGACTATGCCTTATTGAGTAATATACATCCCATATTCCTTTGCTAAGATCTTTGCATATCAGGTATTTAGTCACCAATAAGGAAAAGAGCATGGAACACGTTGACGTGATAATCGAGCCGCCCGACATTGAGCCTCAGGAATTATCTGCTGCCTATCTGGATATAGCCATGCTTTATGAATGGTTGGATCGACCGGTTACTGAAGAAGATGACGATCTAAGTAGCTGATTCCGGCAACATACAACCTTGCCCTCTCCTGGCGCTTATGGTTTCTGCTCCCCGGTATGACTGGCTGCCCATGCTCTCGGCTTTTTACACCACAGGCCACATTGATCCGCCCACCCAAACTCTGTAGATTACGCATCCTTAGCTAATTCGTGGAGGCGGAAACGTCTGCCTGTATTCCCCGGGGAGTGGGTTGTGGATAAAAGTTTTGTTACCAATGCTCTGGCCTTGCTGCTGCTAGCCGCAGGCATACTCATACATAATACGCTGGTTTTGAATATTGGCCTGTTTGCCCTTTCCGGTGCCATCACCAACTGGCTGGCGATTTATATGCTGTTTGAAAAAGTGCCCGGCCTGTACGGTTCCGGCGTGGTCCCGGCACGCTTCGAAGATTTTAAACGGGGTATCCGTCAATTGATGATGGAACAATTTTTCACTGAAGAAAATATCGACCGTTTTCTGCGTGCTTCTAACGGCAAAATGCCCGATTTGCATCTGGCCCCGGTAATCGAAAAGGTCGATCTAAGCCCCTCTTTTGATGCTCTTACCAAGGTCATCATGGAGTCCTCGTTCGGTAGTATGTTAGGCATGTTTGGTGGCGAGGAAGCGCTGCAACCACTCAGGGAACCGTTCATCAAAAGAATGAAAACATCGCTGATTGAGATGACCAAACATGAAGAATTTCTCGTTCTGCTGCGCGAGGAACTGGAACAACCCGATATCATGGCGGATATTCGTGACAAAGTTTCCGGGATTATCGAAAAACGCCTGCATGAACTCACGCCACAACTGGTCAAGCAGATCATTCAGACCATGATAAAAGAACACCTTGGCTGGTTGGTGGTCTGGGGCGGCGTGTTTGGCGGCTTGATCGGTCTTGCTGCCGCCATATTGGGGGCCTGAATAAAAATTTTGCAACAGGCTACGGCTAACGTCATGCCGGTTTAAGGCATTAAGGTGAGTGATTCCAGGATAAACTCAACCACATCATGTTCCTGCTCATCGTCACCGCAGTCACAGACATAGGTGACAAACAGGAATAGTGAGCCGGCCAGCAAATACCACTCACAACCATATTCACCATCAACTTCATATTCCAGTACAAGACCGTCAAACTCGCCCAGGGTAATCTCTTCAGGTTCGGCCCCTGCTTCGATATGCTCGGCGGCCAGTTCCAGCAAAGCCTCTCCGCCTGGCGGCTCATCGAACTTAATCGTGCTGATCTGTAACTCACCCGCGCCTTCGGGCTGAAAAAGTGTCAGCACCTCGGTATCTTCGTCTACCTGCCAATCATCCGGTAAGGTGATTTTCCAGTGCTCTGCTTGATATTTTTTCATCTCTATTAACGGTAACTCCTCGCCTCGTCGATTGTAGAATTGTACCTGATTCGTCATTCCGGGGATGAACCTATAATGATTCATTGTAACTGTTCAGCTCGCTATAACAGGCAACAGAACTTGCATATTGGGCTTCGCCATAAAGAGCATGGCTCAGCACCAACCTACCAAACTTCCCGGGAAGAGTGCAGAATAATTACGCTTAATTTAACCTCAGGACTTGATGCAATAGCAGGGGGTATATTTTTTACCCGCCAACTTCATCCGCTGCTGTTTTACAAATGAAGTCAGCAATGAATCCATCAGGCTCATGATCGCGGGATCGCCCTGTATTTCAAATTTGCCATGTTCCTCAATCGCACGAATACCTTCTTCTTTTACGTTACCGGCAACCACGCCCGAAAACACCCGGCGCAAATTGGCTGCAAGCAAATGCTTGCCCTGATCCCGGTGCAAGGCAAGTGCGCGCATGTTTTCATGACTGGCGACAAAGGGTTTCTGAAACTCCTGATCAATAGTTAACGACCAGTTGAAGTAATAGGCATCGCCCCGTTGCTTGCGGAATTCACGCACCCGATGAATCCCCGCCATCATTTCGCGCGCAACCTGCACCGGATCATTGACAATAATTTTATAACGCTGCTGCGCTTCCTTGCCCAGTGTGCCGACAATGAAACGGTCAATCTCGCTAAAATAATCTTCGGCACTGGCCGGACCGGTGAGGATCAGGGGAAAGGGAATCAGGTGGTTTTCGGGGTGCAATAAAATGCCCAGAATATAAAGAATTTCCTCAGCCGTTCCTACCCCGCCGGGGAATACCACAATACCATGTCCAACGCGCACAAACGCCTCAAGGCGCTTTTCAATATCCGGCATAATCACCAGATCATTTACGATCGGGTTGGGTGACTCGGCGGCAATAATGCCCGGTTCGGTAATCCCTAAATATTGGCCATCGTTAATCCGCTGCTTGGCATGGCCGATAGTCGCACCTTTCATCGGCCCTTTCATGGCACCCGCTCCGCAGCCGGTACAGATATCCAGACCACGCAAGCCCATTTTGTAGCCAACTTCCTTACTGTAATCATATTCCTGACGTTTAATCGAATGACCGCCCCAGCATACTACCAGGCTCAGAGCGCTCATGGGCCGCAGGATGCCAGCATTGCGCAGGATATGAAACACGGCATTAGTAATACCTGCGGAGCTTTGCAGATCAAACGTCGGGTTGTTGTTGATTTCGTCACTGGCATAGACGACGTCACGTAATACTGCAAACAGATGTTCGTTGATGCCTCTTATAATCCGGCCATCCACAAAAGCCTGCGCCGGTGCATTTTTGACTTCAAGCTTAATCCCCCGCTCTTCCTGGATAACACGAATTGAAAAAGAAGGATAACGCTCCAGCAGTTCCTTACCGTCATCCATGTTATTGCCCGAGTTCAATACCGCAAGTGAACAGTTGCGGAACAGACTATAAAGGCCGCCCTGACTGGTATCCAGAAGTTTACTCACCTCGGCCCGGGATAGAACTTCCATGCGGCCTTCGGGGAAAATGCGCGCATCGACCACGTCGTCTTTTTTTCTTGTCATTATTATTCCTTTATTTTCCAATCAGCCAGGATAAACCGTCCACTTTCGTTATCATACTATATCGGATAGCCTCGGCAATTTATTACCACAAACAAAAACTACCCGCTCGCGCAGCCAATGAATATGGTTTTAAACAAGCCGATTGTTGGGCTTCGCGTTACTCTGCGCCAACCTGTGACTGAATCAGTGACAGGTTGCCAGAGCAATAACCGCCTGGCCAAGCGATAGACCGCCATCGTTAGCCGGTACCGTTACGGGCGAAAGCACTCGCAGTTGCTCTTGACGTAATAACAGGCTGCTGCGCTGCAACAGCAACCGATTCTGAAAAACGCCGCCGCCAAGCACAACCGTATCGACTTTATGCTGATGACATAAGCTGGCCGCTGTTTCAACAACGGCATTTACAAGCCCATGATGAAAACGCGCGGCTATTATCCCCGGCACCACCTCCTCGGCGAGATCCCTGAGCAGAGATGACCACAACGGCGTCCAACTCAGACAGTCACCCTGTTGTTCAACGCCATAGGCGAAATCCGCCTGAGCATCAAAATGCGCTGCCGCCAACGCCTCCAGCTCGATAGCCGCCTGGCCTTCGAAAGCTGCACGCTCACGGCAAACGCCGAGCGCCGCCGCCACGGCATCGAACAGGCGTCCGGCAGATGAGGCCAGCGGACTGTTCAAGCCTTTATCCTGCATGGTCTGCAAGGTTGCCAGCGGTCGATCATTTAAAAAATTCACGATCTCCAGGCGGGGGTAATCCTCGGCCACCTGTTGCCAGCCCAGGCTGGCGCACAAATGAGCAAAGGTATTGCGCCAGGGTTCGCGCATGGCCTGCGCACCGCCCAGCATGGGTATCGGCTGGAAATGCGCCAGACGTTGAAAACCACGGTAATCGGCCAGCAGGAACTCGCCGCCCCAGAGGCTTCCATCCTCGCCCAGACCGAGACCATCCAGGGCCACCCCCAGCACCTTACCACTTTCCAGTGACATGCCATGCTCGGCCATACAGGCGGCGATATGGGCATGGTGGTGCTGCACATCCACCAATTGCACATCTTCTTCGGCAGCCATGGCGCGGCCCCATTGTGTCGAAAGATAGCTCGGGTGCCGATCAACCGCGATCACCGATGGCGTGAAGTCGAACAACTGTCGATAGTGTTGCAGATTATGCTGATAGTCCCGGTAGCTAGCCACGTCTTCCAGATCGCCAATATGCTGAGACAGAATAGCCCGGTCCTGTTGCAACAGACAGAAGGTGTTTTTCAGTTCTCCCCCCATCGCTAGAATCTTGGCCGACGAGGGGAAACCATCGGGCAATAAAATCGGTCGGGGTGCATAGCCGCGCGCACGCCGCAACAAACGTGGCTGACCATCCATCACGCGCAACACCGAATCATCCAGCCGGTTAATAATATCGCGATCATGTAACAGGTAATAATCGGCAATCTGCTTGAGGCGCTGGCGCGCATCCTGGTTGTCGATGCTTTGCGGCTCATCGCTGCAGTTGCCCGAGGTCAGGACAATGGGCCGTTCCATGTTTTGCATCAACAGGTGATGCAGCGGCGTATAAGGCAGCATAAACCCCAAACTGTTCTGGCCGGGCGCAACTGCGGGTGCCAGTTGCTCACCGCAGGCATCCAGAACCACGATGGATGCAGTCGAATCATTCAGCAGCTGCGCCTCGGCATCGTTTAGCTCGGCAAAATATTTAACCATGCCGATATCGCGCGCCATTAAGGCCAGCGGCTTATGATAGCGCTGTTTGCGCTGCCGCAAGGCATCCACCGCCTCGGCATTGCCGGCATCGCAGGCCAGATGAATACCGCCAAGTCCTTTGATAGCGACAATATGACCGGCCCTGATCAGACTTGCTGCCGTTTCAATAACATCATCGTCAGACAGGCGTTGACCATCGCTATGCTCCAGCCAGACTTGTGGTCCGCAGGCAGGACAGGCATTGGGCTGGGCATGGAAACGGCGATTGGCCGGATCGTTATATTCAGCCAGGCATTGCGGGCACATAGGAAAATCGACCATGCTGGTATTCGCGCGATCATAGGGAATCGCCTTGATGATGGACAGACGCGGACCACAATGCGTGCAATTGGTGAACGGGTAACGATAACGACGATTAGCAGGGTCCAATACTTCGCTCAAACATTGGCAACAGACGGCTGCATCTGCCGTTACATCCGTATGAACCTCGCCCTGCTGGCTTTCAACGATGCGAAAACTCCCCGGCCATTCAGGCTTGTGATCCAGTGGTGTTCGCTCAACCACTGCCACCCGCGCCAACGGCGGCGATTCACTTCGTAGCCGCAGGACAAAAGAATCCAGCGCAGACTGGCTACCCCAGACATGAATCAAAACCCCTTTGCCGTCATTCCAGACCTGGCCCACCAGACCACAGACGTGAGCCAGACGCCACACGGTGGGCCGAAAGCCCACTCCCTGCACGATACCGGTTACTCGAATGCGTTCCCCTACCATTAATGAACCGTACAGGCCATACAGGGATCAAAGGAACGCACGATATGCTGCACCGCGACGGGTTCCTTCTCGCCATTGCGCACCGGCGCACCGATCAAAGCCTGTTCCAGCGCTCCGGGCACACCCTCGGCGTCGCGCGGTGAAAAATTCCAGGTGGTGGGGGCAATGATCTGGTAGTTCAGAATGCGGCCTTTGCTAATGCTCAGCCAATGTCCCAGACTGCCGCGTGCGGCCTCGATCATACCGTAGCCCTGAGCCTCGTCCGGCATTTTGCCATGCTGACAAAAAGCCTCCTTCGGCTGCAACGCGCGCGCCCAGCCTTCCATCGCTATCACGACCAGCGCTATTTCCAGCAGTCTGGCGACCACCCGATTACGCACATTGCCACCACTTTGCCGCACCAGATCGCGAATCAGGGGATGGCCGTTGACTACCTGGCGGGCCAGTGCGCCCACTTCCATGACCTGCCCGTCCAGACGCGGCGCTTTACACCAGCTGTAAGCGTCTGGCGCATCAATCGACGGCAGGGTCACGCCGTCAAAGGGATGTTTCGCTTCATTCTGATGATGCATCCAGCCGTGACTGATGTCTTCACGAATACCTGTTTGATCCAGTATCCCGGCTTCACCGTTCCAGGTGCCAGCCGTGAACAGCCGCCCGCCCGGCTCTGGATAGACGCCATAACTCATAAACTGATCCGTGGCACGGCCAAGATTTTGCAGCTCCAGCGCCTCGGCGATGTGCAAAAAATGACGCAGATCACTGCTGGCGGGGGCTGCCTGCTGCGTCCAGTTATGCAGGGCGTCAGCCGAATCCAGCGCGATGATGTTCTCCAGCGAATCGCCGAACAAAACCTGTTCCAGAAACTGCCGGAAAGCCGACAGGTGAGCGATAATTCGAGCCTTCTCCTGAACTTCGATGGCCCGGCTGGTCCCCCCCGGTTGCAAGGCCAGACTATGCGGCCACTTGCCGGCCAGCAAGCCCATCAGGTGCATGAAATCCGCACGCGCCGATAACACCTGGCGGGCTGCCGATCCCTTGATGGCCTTGAAACGGCCCTCTGCGGCGGGGAACCAGGCTTCATTGCGATAGATCTCGCGGGCAAAGTCGGGCATGAACAAGAGGTAGAAATGGGTCAGGTGATCCGCCACATTTTCATTCGCCAGAATCAGATTGCTGGCCCGTTCACCATTTGGCGGCAGCGCCAGTCCCTGCACGTCGGCCAGTGCCTGGGCGGCGGCTACGGACTGGGAAACGGAACAAATGCCACAGATCCGCGGCACATAAACCAGTGCATCCAGAGGATCTTTACCCTGCAGTATTTGCTCGAAACCACGATAAAGGGGCGACACCACCCAGGCTTCGGAGATCCGTCCCTCGTCAATCTCGATCTGTACTTCAAGATCGCCTTCAACCCGGTTAAATGGCCCGATGATGCGACGACTCATTCGTCTTTCACCTTGTTGCCTGGCGCCACCCGAATATGATCGGCTTGCGCATTATTTTTCAGACGCGCTGGCATCGCGGCCTTGGAGAGTGACGCCAGAGCCACAAACCAGGCTTTGGGCATATCGATCGGCAATCCAATGGGGATACCCGCAATCTTGGGCGTGCGGGTAAAACGGTGGCCTGGCTCCTCAAAGCCGGGCGCGGTGCAGTTGATGCAGGCATAACCGCCGCGCAAACAGGAGCCTTCACCGTTCCAGAGACGGGTGTTGCAATCAGCATGGGCCTGGGTTCCGAGACAGCCCAGGTTTTCCATCAGACAACCCAGATCGGAAGGCTTGTCGGCGCTGGCCTTGAATTCATAATACTCGTTACGCGGACAGCCGTGGTGAACCAGGTGGTTGGCATAGCTACGTGGCCGCTGAAACTCATCCAAGTCACTGACGCTCAAATCACCCAGGCTAATCTGCAACAGGGTTTCGAGCAGCCAGTCAGGATGAATGGGACAACCGGCGATATTGATCACCGGCAAACCAGCTCGGCCAATAAAGTCTTTACCCAGCAGGCCACCGCTTTTGGCGCCCTCATATTGCAGACCACAGGCCTCGCTGGGATTTCCGCCCGCGCTTGTCACTCCGCCATAGGCCGCACAACTGCCAACCGCAAGAACATGTCCGGCCTGTTGCGCCAGCTCATGTATCCAGTCACGCATTGGTCGTTCGCTGCCGGACAGCCGGTGAAACAGACCGCTGCCGTTCGGTCCCTGGATCACCGCACCTTCAAGACAGAGCAGATCAAGATGGATATCACCCTCGAGAATCGTCTGCAATAGCCCGTGTAAACCAGCGCCGCCCTGCTCACTCAAACCGGGATGCCAGAGCAGATTGATACCTGCCGCTCCCAGCATGGTAAACAGATCCGGCGACTCCGCGCCGAGCAACGACAATGAACAACCGCCGCAACCACCGGATTGCAGCCATAACAGGTTACGCTGTTGCTGGACGGGACTGTTCATAAAATAATTTTAAGCTTTTGTATTAAACGGCAAGGTCAGGGTAAATAACGCGCCGCCCTGGGGATGATTTTCTGCGCGCAGATCGCCACCCAGATCACGCGCCAGACCATAACTGATATAGAGGCCAAGCCCGGTACCCTTGCCGACTGCTTTGCGGGTAAAAAAAGGCTCGAAAATTTTCGCCCGATCTTTTTCTGCAATACCCGGCCCCTGATCAAGTACATCAATCCTGACCAGATCGGCTACTGTTTCACAGCTCAGGCTTAATTCCGGTCGGGTTTGCTGGGCCATAGCATCGAGTGCATTCTGCACCAGGTTAACCAGGATCTGATGAATCTGTCCCTTGTGACCTTCGATCTCAAGACTGTCCGGCAAGCTATAGCTTACTTCCGGCGTTACCCGGCTGGCCTGCAACACCCACTGAACGGCTTTTCTGATCAACCGGGGCAGATCAAAGCGACTGCATGCTTCTTTCTGTACGCCGGAGTATCGGCGCAAATCCTGGACGATATCGCTGACCCGCTCGGCGCCTTCCAGGGTGCCGTCAACCAGCGGTTGCATGTCCTTCAGAATATGATCAATCTTGAGATCACGCCTTAGTTGCTGCAGTGATGGTGAATCAACCTGTGCATCAACCTCGTTCAGGTATTCACTAATGCGTGAAGTGTAACGTTTAAGTGCATGCATATTACCGAACACGAAGCTGATAGGATTATTCAGCTCATGCGCAACCCCGGCTACCAGGCGGCCAAGGGAAGCCATTTTCTCTGCATGGACCAGTTGCTGCTGGGCCTGTTTAAGTTCGTAAAGAGTCTGATTAAGATCATCATACGCCCGCCGCAACTCGCCGATCGGCCGACCGATCAGAACCAGACCGAGCAGCGCTCCATCACGGTCATAGCGCGATGAACAGTTCATCGCCAGCGGTGCGCTGGAGCCATCGGCGCAAACTATGCTGACTTCACAATCGTTCAAGGCTTCATGGCCAAGCTTTTCCGGAAACGTCTCCAGCATGGCCGCAGCTTCATCGCTAAACAACTGCTCAAGAGAACAGCGCAGAAAATCCTTTGCCGGTCTGCCGGTCAATTTTTCCAGGGCGGCATTGACCTGCTGGATAACACCGTCCGTATCGCAGACAATCAACACATCGGTCATGGCTGAAAGCACGCTGTCAATAAACTGTTGCGCCTCTTCCAAAGCCACGTTCTTCTCTTCCAGCTCGACCTGGGAACGCACCAGATCAGCATACACCGAGTCCATTTTTTGAATCACCTCGATCCAGACGCTTTCCGTGGACGGTGTCAGTTCCAGTGACTCGGTTACACCCGCCCGGTCGATCAGGCTGGCATAGTTTTCTTCTGCGCCCTTACTCATCATCCCTATCCTTTATCCAGCCACCTTGTTCTCATCCCGATCGAGCTGTTCAATCTTCTCCAGCCCGTAGCGCTCCAGTTTGTTGCGCAAACCCACGCGTGAAAGTCCCAGCTCTTTTGCCGCACGGCTCTTGTTCCAGCGATGACGGATCAGGGTTTCGCGCAGGATGCGCGCCTCCAGCGCCTCGACCCGTTCTTTCAAACTACCCTGCAAAGCTGCCAGGTTCTCCAGCATCGGCGCTTCGTCCTCGGGTGCGGCGCGCAACACTCGCGGGGTTAATAACTCGGCGCCCAACTCATCACGAGTTCCCATTACCAGCATGCAGCGTACTTCATTCTGCAGTTCACGCACATTACCGGGCCAGTGGTAAGCCTGCATACAGGCCAGCGCCTCATTACTGAAGCCCTGTACCTGCTTGCCAAGATCCTGCACCGCAATCTCCAGCAGGCGTCGGGCCAGCAAGGGTATATCAGATTTGCGTTCACGCAGCGGCGGCAATTCGATAGTGACTGTCGCCAGGCGATAATAAAGATCCTTGCGAAAACGACCCGCGTGTACCTCGGCCTCCAGATCCCGGTTGCTGGCGGCAATGATGCGGACATCAACCTTACGCGTACGGCCGCTGCCCAGCGGCCGTATTTCACCTTCCTGCAGCACCCGCAACAACTTTACCTGAAAGGCCGGCGAGACTTCACCGATCTCATCAAGAAATACCGTGCCGCCACTGGCGCGCTCGAACAGGCCGGTCCGGTCCTCAACTGCGCCGGTAAAAGCGCCACGTTTATAACCAAAGAGTTCGCTTTCCAGCAGCTCATCCGGCAAAGCACCGCAGTTCTCGACCACGAAAGGCTGATCCCAGCGCAGACTGTTGTAATGCAGCGCACGCGCTGCGAGTTCTTTGCCGGTGCCGGATTCACCACACAGCAACACCGAAACATCATACGGTGCAACCCGGTAAATTTTGTCACAGACCTCGTTCATACAGCTTTCCGGACTGCGTATAATGCCGTCATCACGCTGATAGTTATCGCGCAATTTTTCCCGCTTGTCCGCCAGCGAGTCATTCAGGCAGGTCGGCAACATTTTCAGTTCAACCGACAGGGCTTCGTTCTGGCGCTGCAATTCAAACAGCCGGGTTGCATTTTTCAAGATCAGAATCAGGTTGTCCGGATGCCAGGGCTTGGTGATGTACTGATAAATACCTGCATCATTCACCGCACTGATGATGTCCTGTGAATCGGTATAACCGGATATGATCATACGGATCACATTCGGCCACTGCTCTCGCACCCGCCGGAGAAACTCGACGCCGCTGATCCCGGGCATGCGTTGATCACAAAGAACAACCTGCACCCACTCCTGTTGCAAAATCTGTTCTGCCTCATTCCCCGTCGAAGCAACTCTAACTTCAAAGTCATCTTCCAGAATGCGCCGCAGGGTCTCCAGACTGCGCACTTCGTCATCAACCACCAGAATGATCGGCAATGCGCTCATATTACCCTCCGCAGATGTTCCGCTGTTCGGCGATGAGCTGCGAGAGTCATCGGCGTGCGTGAGCGCGGCACCTGGTAGACAAAATTGTAACGGGCAACATGGTAACTGGGATCAAAACCGTAAAAATTCAGCTGCATATGTTCCAGTTCCTGTTCACGGTAATCTTGCAGGGGCTTTTGCATCTCATCTGCGAGACGGCGTTTGCGTTTGTATTGCAAACGATCAGAAAAGGCGGGGACTGTCGCCATGTTAGCAGCACGCCGTTTTACCGTGCCGACAAAACTCTGTACATCGTCATCAAAGATCTCGTTAACCAGCCCCAGCGACTGCGCCTCAGGCGTCCCCATTGGCAAGCGCGCCTGGATGATACGTTTTGCATTTTCAGTACCTGCATAACGGGGCAGCAAATAGGTCCAGTATTCAGAACCATAGAGATTACCCATATCTTTATAATGCGGGTTCAAAATTACCCCCTTACGCGCCCATACTTCGTCTGCCGCACGCGCCAGAAAAACACCGCCCGCACCGGCATTGCCCTGCAGCGCGGCAATGGTCAGATGGGAATCGGTATTGATGATCGCCAGCGCCAGATCGTCGATAGCATTGATATTTCGCCAGGATTCATCGGCGGCACTATCCGCCGCTTCGATCAGATTCAGGTGCATGCCGTTGGACCAGTAATCCGGCCCGCCCATGAGTACAATAATCCGAGTGCTTTGTTGACACGCTTCGCTATAGGCCTGGCGCAGACGTTGACACTGTTGCGTTCCCATTGCGCCGTTGTAAAACGGAAAATGCAGATACCCTACATGGCCTTCTTCTTCATACCATATATCCTGATAACCGCTATCCTGGTCCGGCGTAATTTCGGGCAGGCTCCTGACTTCTTCGGCAAGTAAATTTGTTGCAGGTAATTTGAATGGGTGAGCATGTTGTTTATCCCGCAGATGGCCGAGCCAGACTGCGCCATCGGTGCTTGCCCGACAAATCGCCGCACCGCAACGGGCGATCACGTCGCCCGCGTTGCCACGCAGAACTTTTTCCGGGCGCGCGTCATAGAGGAACAGTTGCCGCCCGAATATATTATCGCGCACACCGGGGAAACCATCGGCGCTGCGGATCTTGCGTAGTACCGTTTCGGTATTATCCCTGTTCCAGTCGATGATCCGATCAGACTGACGCATCAGGGGCTGTAACTTGCCGCGGATTTTGGGATCAGAATAGTCCAATGCTACAGGTATAAAATTGCCGGACTGAAAACGCGCCACCGCCAGCAGCACCGCTTCGATCGCTGCTTCCGTTATCTCATTTCGATAGAGACTGGCCTTGCTGGCCTCGCGCATATCAAATTCAACATAGGCCCAGACAGCACCGGCATCCATCTCGGCATTGGCCTGCAAGACCGTCACTCCCCAGCGTTTTTCCTGATTCAGAATAGCCCAGTCCAGCGCCGACGGTCCCCGATCGCCGACAATCCCCGGATGCACGATTAAACAAACGTAACGAGCCCAGATAGTCTCGGCAATAGCCCGTTTCAGAAAAGGTGCGAGGATCAAATCCGGCTGGTAAAGTTGCACCGCCTCAAGCGCAAGCGCATCATTAATATCATATTCAACCGAAACCTCATGCCCGTGCTCCTGCAGCTCGACGAACAGGCGTTGGGTTAAACTGTTAAAGGCATGAGTCAGAAAAAGTATGCGCATGATTATTTAATAAAATTCGACACTTGAAACAACAAATTCCAACGCAAAGGCGCAGAGACGCTAAGGACGCAAAGTTTTTCACATTTTGTGATATTAATCTTTCTTGGTCTCGTAGGGTGGGCATGTTTTTTGTACCCACGCGGAAACTGAGCAGCCCAACAATGTGCTGTTGGGCTTTGCCATAAAAATCATGGCTCAGCACCAACCTACACATAAAAACCATTAACAGATCCTCGGCAACTGTTCGCCTGCCAGCCAGTCCACTACGCGACTGCCGCCGAAGCGGGTTTGCATTTGCACGAAGCCATGAGGATCTTCGACCACCTCGCCAATAATGGCGGCTTCACGCGCCAGTGGATGCGCCCGCATGACGTCAAGCAATCGTGCGGCATCTTGCTGCGCACAAATACAGATCAACTTGCCCTCGTTAGCCACGTATAAGGGATCCAGACCTAATAGTTCGCAGGCGGCGCTCACTGCGGGTTTGATCGGTATCTCAGTTTCATGCAAATTCATGCCCACCTGTGACTGCTGTGCCAGTTCGTTCAGGGTGGTTGCCAGACCGCCACGGGTGGGATCCCGCAGGCAGTGAATCTCTGGCACTGCCGCAACCATCTCGGCAATCAGGCCGTGCAGGGCGGCCGAATCCGATTCAATGGTGGTCTCGAACTGAAGATTCTCACGACTCGACATAATCGCCACCCCATGATCACCCATCGAACCATTTACCAGAATCACATCACCTGCTCGCGCCCGATCGCCGGAGATATTCACGCCCTCGGGCACCAGCCCCACGCCCGTGGTGGTAATAAAAACACCGTCCGCCTTGCCCTTCTCCACCACCTTGGTATCGCCAGTGACAATAGGCACACCCGCCGCACGAGCAGCCTGGCCCATACTGATCACAATTTTTTCCAGCACGGCCAGCGGCAAACCCTCTTCAAGAATGAAGCCCGCCGATAAATAAAGTGGCTTGGCTCCTGACATGGCAACGTCATTGATGGTGCCATGTACCGACAGGGAACCGATGTCGCCACCGGGGAAAAACAGCGGCGAGATCACATGGCCATCGGTACTCATGACCATCCGCCCGCCCGTTATATCAAAAGCGGCCTGATCATTGGCCTGACGCAAGAGCGCGTTGTCAAAGTGTTTAACGAACAGTTCATCGATCAACTGCGCCATCGCCCGCCCGCCACTGCCGTGGGTCATGTCCACTGCCCCATCGGCAAAATTGAGGCGCAGGGGAAATCGTTTTGGGTTTGTGGTCATGCCGGCAACGCCTGTTTTGTCTCTGGCCTACGAAAGCGTCCATAACTCCAGTAGGCGGCACAGGCGCCTTCCGAGGAGACCATACATGAACCCATGGGGTTTTCCGGTGTACACACGCTACCAAAGAGTTTGCAATCGGTAGGCTTTTTAACCCCGCGCAAGATGCGTGGACATTCACAGCCCTTAATCTCGCTTGCCGGTGTAACAGAAACGTCGAATCGCTGCTCTGCATCGAACTCGGCAAAGGACGGTTTAATTCGCAACGCGCTGTAGGGCACCTGCCCCAGACCTCGCCATTCGAAGCTGCGACGCAACTCCATGACTTCGGCTACTAACCTTTGCGCCTTGCGATTGCCTTCGCGCGTGACCACGCGGGTGTATTCATTCTCAACTTCATGCCGACCCTGATTGAGCTGGCGTATCAGCATCAGCGCTGATTGCATCACGTCGAGCGGTTCGAAACCGGCGATCACCACCGGCTTCTGAAATTCCTCGGCGAAGAATTCATAAGGCTGACTGCCGATGATCGAACTTACGTGCGAAGGACCAAAGAAACCATCGATTGAAACCACACCCATCTCGCGCAACTCCGGGGATTCCAGAATATTCTGGATCGCAGCCGGGGTCAGCACATGGTTGCAAAACACACTGAAGTTCTTTAATCCCTGGCGCTGGGCCTGCTTGATCGCCACTGCGGTGGGTGGTGTGGTGGTCTCGAAGCCAATGGCAAAAAACACCACTTCACGATCCGGATTTTCGTCTGCGATCCGTAAGGCATCCTGGGTCGAGTAAAGCATGCGCACATCAGCGCCTTCGGCTTTTAGCTTGAGCAAACTCCTGCGCCCGCTGGCGGGAACCCGCAACAGATCCGCATAAGTACACAGAATCACATCCTCCTGCTGCGCCAGTTGAATGGCGTAATCGATACGCGCAATTGGCAGAACGCAAACCGGGCAACCGGGACCGTGTATAAAATGGACATTGGCGGGCATCAGATCCTGGACCCCGTAACGAAAGATCGCGTGGGTGTGACCGCCGCAGAATTCCATCAGCCGGTACTGGCGATCCGGATCAACCTCACGGCGTATTGCCGTGGCCAGTTGTTGCGCCAGATCATGACGTCGAAATTCCTCGACATATTTCACGACACTCCCTCATCCATGAGACCCGCTTCGGCAAACAATTGCAGAGTCAACTCGGCTTCTTCGGGGCTGACCTTGTTCAGCGCATAGCCCACATGGATCAAAACGAAGTCACCCAGCTGCACGTCCTCCACCAGCGCCAGCGAGATTTCTTTTTTGACCTCGCCCAGAGCGACAGTCGCCATATCGCTTGCTTCATCGATGGCGACAACTTTTGCGGGTAATGCCAGACACATGCTTATTGTCCAATCAGGGCGAGCTGCTGCGTGGCTTTGATCCACTGATACCAGGCGGCCATACCTTCACCGCTGGTAGCTGAAACCTGCAACACTTTGATGCCGGGATTGACGCGATGCGCGTACTCGATGCACTTATCGACATCAAACTGTAAATAAGGTAGCAGATCGATCTTGTTCAGCAGCATCAGATCGGCAGCGTAAAACATATCCGGGTATTTGATCGGTTTGTCCTCGCCTTCGGTGACTGACAGAATCGCCACCTTGTGCGCTTCGCCCAGATCGAAGGCCGCCGGGCAAACCAGATTACCGACGTTCTCGATGAACAATACGCTGTCATCATCAGGCTTCAGGCTTTCCAGGGCATGACCAATCATATGGGCATCCAGATGGCAACCCTTTCCGGTATTGATCTGCAACGCGTTTACACCGGTTTCACGGATACGTTCGGCATCGTTAGCCGTCTGCTGATCGCCTTCGATCACAGACAGTTTTAGAGCATCCTTTAGATCATTGATGCTGCGGCTCAGGAGCGTGGTTTTGCCGGAACCCGGGCTGGACACCAGGTTCAATGCCAGGATCCGATGCTCGGCAAACCAGCGCCGATTGGCGGCGGCATATTCATTGTTCTTGCCCAGAATATCCTCTTCGATCTGAAGCATGCGCGTTTGACTCAAACCGGGCGCATGCGCATGCGCCGGACCCTGACCGTAATCATGGCTCGACTCAGCATGCGGGTGCGGGTGATCGTGTTTATGATGGTGTTCATCATGTGTATGTTCATGACCTTCAATCCGGCTCTCGCCCTCGCCGCATCCGCATACTGTACACATCACTCCACCTCCAGTTCTTTTATCCGCATTTCGTCACCGCCGGTTATCTGTAATTGATAACTGGCGCAATCCGGGCACGGCTCGAAACGTTGCTCTACTTCCACAGTCCTGGCACAGTGCATACACCAGGCCTGTCCCGGCAGTTTTATGATCTCCAGCCTGGCTTCGTGCGCCAGGGTGTTTCGCATGACCGCGTCGAAACAAAAAGACATCGCTTCCGGCTCCACCCCGGACAGGCCACCGATCTCCAGCCAGACCTTCTTCACCCGTTCAAAATTCTGGCTCTGCGCCTGATCTTCCAGGATCTGCAACACGCCTTCACACAATGACATTTCATGCATCAGTCAATTCTCAGCTCATAACCGACACAGGGATCGATGGCGTTGATCAATAGTCGCGCCTGTGATTCTATTTCTGTGGCGTTTCCCTGCAACCTGGCCAAACTCCTTGCGGCTACACCCTGTGGATGAAAATTCCACTCGGTCGGCGCCAGGATCTGATAACGAACAACACGTTCACCGTTCAGTTGCACCTGATGCAGCAGTTGTCCCCGCGCCGCTGCCACTTGCCCGATAGCGGGATTCTGCACAGGCACAGGCACATTCTCATCGAGCATTCCGGTTTCTGGCTGTAACGCCATCGACAACTGCGCCAACTCAGTCAGTCGCGCCACCAACCTTACCAATAAACCATTGCCATGCCGACTACGCAATTGTTGCAGCAGGGGACTCTCAAGCCGACCAAGGCAGGTGGTTTCCCGGCAATCACCGCGCCACTGCGGCCATCTGATAAAATCATCATCCTGCAATAGCGGCTGCACCTGCTCGGCTTGCATAAAGGCTAAGGTCTCTATCTCGCAACGACCGGCTTCCTGCCATTTCATCTGTATAACGTGTTTGAGTAAACGGGCGGCTATGGTAGTCGTCGATAGCGCCCATTTTTCCAGTTTTTCCGGCTTATCGATATCCAGCCAATGCGCTGGAGACATGCCAAATATCATCTGCTGCAAAATCAACCCCGTCTCTTCAACAAAGTCGCGGGTTGACGACGAATCTGGAACATCATTGATTGCCGACAACTGAAAAGGATCCCCAAATGCAGTCAAGGCCTGACGATGCTCACGCTGCAGCGTCAGAATGCCGCTCATACTGTTTTTCTCCGGCATTTGATCGAGAAATCCGGGCCAGTCGAGCAATATCCGCCACAGGTGTTCGCGTATACTTTCCATCGCCACCAGGCTTTCACGCAGACGTTCAATCTGCGCCGCCGCCCTCCGACCCAAGGCCTGTTCGCAGGCCCGGACACCCGCACAACGCTGTGCCGTGGCACAAATCGTAAACAACATGGGCAACATTATCAGGGTTTCTGAAACGCCTTTGCCATGAAAAATTCTGGGTGCCTGGATTGGGCGACTGGAATTGATACTGACCCGCCCCAGCTTCGTCTGCAACCCAATGCTCAAACGTCCTTCAATGTTCATTGCGCGCCAATCTCAATGATCTGAAAATATCTGTATTGATAACTAACTATCCATCAAGCACTCTCAGCATAGCCTACCATGTAAGCGACAGGATAAAATTGCAAGCCCTGTGCCAGAGATTAGGTGACAATTAACGCATTGAATTATAATAATTATTTTTTAATTATGAATTTTACTGAAAGATATACTGGACAGTAACTTTTCACATGTTGAAAAATATGGAAAGTTACTGTCTATATAATGCCGGTGGGCAAGATCGCGCGATTTTCGTACAACACAAAAATACCCAGGCCAATAGTCATCATCCCGACCAACACCTGAAGAGAGTTATGTGCCCAGGTCAGGCGTGCGGCCGACAGGCGCATGGGGAAGGAGATAATTACCGACAACAAAGCCATGCCAAAAATGGAACCCACGCCGAAGATCAGGATATACAGGAGTCCCTGTAACGGTGAACTCACGGTTCCCAGGGCAAGTACGATAACGGCGGCCGAACCGGCCATGCCGTGCATCATCCCGACCATGAGTGCACGAAAAGGAAAACCGCACGGATGTTGGTGAGTATGCGACAAGGCATCATGTTGGCTGGGAGACTCACCCGCATGGGAGTGTACATGAAAATGTACATGTCCATTTTCATGCTGATGACTGTGGAAGTGAATCCTGTCGCGAATCACCCGGCGCAGAACATCGGCACCCAGCAGTACCAGCATCAGGCCAACCGCCATCTCCAGGCCTTTGGCAAAATCCGCCGGTATTACCGTATCCATGAAAATCACGACCGAGCCGAACAGAAACAGGGTAATGGTGTGGCCCATACCCCAGACAGCACCCTGTTTAATGGTATGTGCCAACGACTGATTACGGCTTGTTAGTGAAGCCACCGCCGCCACATGATCGGCCTCCATTGCGTGACGCATACCGAGAAATAATCCGATCAAAAGTAAACTACCCATATTATCTCCCAGGTCTTGCCATCTTCAGTGGAAATTAATTATCGTTCCCGCGCTCCAGGCACAGGTTCTTCATTCAATCACTTTCCGCCGCCGAACCCAGACCGGGAAAATAATCATTAATATTGATGTCGCTCTGGCCCTGCATAATCGCCGTCAGGCCGTCCAGAGCCTTATTGATATTCACGGCATCCTGTTCCGAAATAACTTCGCGTGCCGAACCTAAAAAATTCAGCACCCAGGTACCCACAGGCTGCGCGCCGATCAGCATCATATTAACCTGTTCCTCACCGTTGCGCCCGTAGCAACGCGCCATGCACTCAGACGACTCGATAACTTGAACCGGAACGCCTACGCACATTCGGCTTTGTGCTCCCGTTCGGCTTCCCTGCGCCAGTGGCCGATACGATACTCGCTACGCGCCTGTAAATCGACCCCCAAATCAGCCAGCTCTGCCACTAACATATCGACCATAGCCGCCAGGCCAGCCGTAGCTTCCGCCGTCAGACCCAGTTTATTCTCCAGTGAATGCGGCACCATGCCGATGATCACGACATGCTCGGGCACTTCACATTTCAGGGTCAACAGAGCCAACAGATCAGACAGGCCCAGTTGATGATTGGAGAGTTTGGTCTGGAAAAAAGCCGGGATCTCGTGATTGGCAATGCGCACCAGCGAGCCATAAGGCGCACCGGTATTAATCGCATCCGCCACGATTAACTGATCGCATTGGCGAATGGGATCGAACAGATTCATGCCGGTCGTGCCGCCATCCACCACGCTTACGCCATCAGGAATATGGTAACGATTTTCCAGTTCCTCGACCGCGCGTACGCCCACGCCTTCGTCCTGCATCAGCACATTGCCCATACCGATGATTAAAATTTTTTTCATAATCTTATTCCCGTTAAATCCCCCTTCGACTTCGCTCAGGGCGAACGGTTAATTTAGCTCTTGACGAACGATTAATCCTGGATCTCCGTTCGTCCTGAGCGAAATCGAAGGATGTCCTTCGGTTTTACTCATGAGAGTTTTGCCGAATAACAAACAACCTTTTATTGCAAGCATTTACAAGGCTTTGACCTTGATGATTTCCTGCTGCTCGGTATCGACCATATGAATAGCGCAGGCTATACAGGGATCGAAAGAATGCACGGTACGCAGCACTTCTAATGGTTTATCGGGATCGGCAATCGGCGTATTCAGTAATGCAACTTCATAGGGTCCAGGCTCATCCTTGGCATCACGCGGACCGGCATTCCAGGTGCTGGGTACCACCGCCTGGTAGTTCTTGATCTTTGCGTCTTCGATCACCACCCAGTGAGAGAGCGCGCCGCGCGGCGCCTGATGAAAGCCCACGCCTCTAATCTCGCCTTTGGGAAAAACCGGCGCATTAAAGGTATCCACATCACCCGTCCCAACATTGTCGACCAGTCTTTGCCATTGATCGTGCAGGGTGTCGAGCATCACCGCGCAGCGCACGGCGCGTGCAGCATGACGACCAATGGTGGAATGAATGGCGGAAAAGGGAATATCGGGATTCTTTGATACCGCCTTGAGCGTTGCCATCACCTGATTCAGATATTTTTTATAGCCCGCATGGCCACTGGCCACGCCGACCAGCACATCGGCCAGCGGACCAACCTCGGCACGCTGACCATAGAACGTCGGCGCCTTGACCCAGGAGTATTGACCGTTCTCATGGAAATCGTTGTACGCCGGTTCAGTCTCGCCCTGCCAGGGATGTAACGCCTCGTCACCTTTATACCAGGCGTGTTTGGAACTCTCCGCCACACCGTCACGGAAGTAAGCATCATCAAAACTTGTAATCGGTTTCAGTGAAGCCAGATCGGCATTTTCGATATAGCCACCGGGCAAGGCAAACTGTGTTGCCTTACTGTCCAGCGGGCAATCCGGCACCGTCAGATAATTATTCACCCCGCCGCCGAGAGCCGTCCAGTCCAGATAAAAAGCACCGATGGCCGGAACGTCGACCAGATAGGTAGACTTAACAAATTGATCCAGCTTGTCGATAAAATGTTTGATCAACATCAGACGCTCGATATTCAGCACCGAAGGCGCATCATGGCCAATAGAGTTACTCACGCCACCAACCGCCACATTCTGAATATGCGGTGTCTTGCCACCGAGGATCGCCACCACCTTGCTGGCGTAATTCTGCACATCCAACGCTTGCAGATAGTGGGCCACGCCCAGCAAATTCACTTCCGGCGGCAACTTCATTGCCGGATGTCCCCAGTAGCCACTGGCAAACGGACCGAGCTGGCCGCTGCTAACAAAGGTTTTCAGCCTGTCCTGCACCGCCTTCATTTCATGCGCACCATTCAGGGGCCAGTCCGACAGGGACTCGGCCAGCTTGGCGGTGGCGACCGGATTGGCATCCAGTGCGGAAACCACGTCTACCCAGTCCACAGCGGATAGATGATAGAAGTGGACAATATGATCCTGAACCGCATGGGCGGTTTGAATAATGTTGCGAATCAACTGCGCATTCAGCGGCACTTCCAGGTTCAGCGCATTTTCCACCGCCCGCACCGAGGTAATCGCATGCACCGTAGTACAGACACCACAAAAACGCTGCGTGTAGGTCCAGGCTTCACGCGGATCGCGGCCAACTAAAATCTGTTCAATCCCGCGCCACATCTGGCCAGACGACCAGGCCTTGTTTACCTTACCGTTATCCACTTCCACATCGATGCGAAGATGGCCTTCGATTCGGGTAATCGGGTCAACCGTAATACGTGTAGTCACAATCAAATCTCCTCAAAATATTCTTGTTTTATGCCTGCTCTTCACGATGCAGTACGGGCAAAGTCTTGACCAGAACCAGATAGGCCATAATCTCGAATGAGACAACACCAAGCGTTACCATAATCTCGGGTACCGACGGGAAGTAGCTATAGCCAACGCCTGGATTCAAGGTAAACAGAAAAGCATCGAAGCGATAAAGCGCGCCCCCCAGCAACATGGAGACGGCAGCGATTAACAACTTGCCGCCATTGTTTCGGTTAACCGGCGAGGCGAGAATGAACAGCGGGATTAAAAACAGCGCGGTCTCAATCAGGTAAAGTAGCGTGGCACGATCACCGGCAAACAAGGTCCCCAGATTCCCCTGCACCACCAGCAACACCGTACGGAGCAGCAGAAAGGCAATCAACAAGCCCATAATGACCTTGCCCAGCCCGGCCAACAGCGAGGTTTCCGATGCCCGCCTGAAGCCAACCGTGGAAAACGAGGCTTCAAAGATGACGATGGAAAAACCCATGGTCAACGCACTCAGCAAGGCCAATAGCGGCTGGAACTGCCAGCTTTGCCAGAGCGGATGCACCTTTTGCCCCATAACGATCAACAGCGAGCCGAGAGAAGATTGATGCATGGTCGGCAACAGCATACCCAGGGCAATAACGAAAAACAGCAGCTTGTTGAGTGTTTTCAGCAATCCTTTCGCGCCAATTTTCTCCAGATAGACCGGCGCAAATTCCAGTGCCAGAACCATAATATAGGCGGAGACACAAAGTCCCACTTCCAGCATTACCGAGTTGAAGTTCCAGTTCCAGGGCAAAAATATCTCGTAGAACTGCCACCAGCGCCCCATATCGAAGAACGCGCCAAAGCCACCCATCGCATAACCCAACAGGCTGGCAAGAATCGCCGGTCTGACCAGGGGATGATACTTGCCCCGGTTAAAGACGTAGACCGTAAAAGCCAGGGCATAGCCGCCGCAGGCTAAGGCGGTACCGATCACCACGTCATAGACGACCCAGATACCCCAGGCAAAACCGCCATTGAGGTTGCTGACCGCCCCCATGCCAAAGATGAAACGTTGCGCCATAAAATAAAGGCTGATCAGAAATATGACGGCGAAAAAAATAAACGGTGCGGTCAGTATCCGGCCTCCGAGCGGTTTATAAGCGCTCATGATTCACCTCCGTCATGATCATCATCAGTATTGCGATGCACCACATAGGTCAACCCTGCCAGGGCAATAGCCGGCAATGCCATGTAGCTGTAAAGCGTATGCTGAACACCCTCGGCAATCGACGCCGGTGAACGTTCGCCAAGCGGCGGCATACCGAGTTTATTGAAGGGGACTGCTGATATGTGCATGACATTGGTTCCCCCCGCTTCTTTCTCGCCCCAGATATGCGACAGATAAACAGGCACCGCTTTTTCGTGATGGCTGTAAGGTTTGCGGACATCACCGCGCGGATAGTTATAAATCTCACCCGGCTTCAGAGCCATACGCCGCTTGGCCTCGGCCAGCAAGGCCTCACGCGGGCCGAACAGAGTCGCACCAGTGGGGCAGACTTCGGCACAACCGGTCAACTGACCTTTATCGATACGTTCCAGCCCGGCCTGATTACACATCTGGCACTTCTGAATCTGACCAAAGGTCTTGTTATATTCAAACTGGGGCACATCGTAAGGACAACCCACCATGCAGTTACGGCAACCAATACAGACTTCCGGATGATGGGTAACGATGCCGGTAAGCGGACTTCTGCGCATGGCCGTAACCGGACAAACCGAGACGCAACCGGGATCGACACAATGCATGCAACTGCGTTTCTCAAAACAGAAACCATTCACCTCGGCATCTTTGGACGCCGCCGTACCGTTTTTGTAGACCTTGATGACGTTCAGCGTCTTGGCGGACAGACCACGGGCCGAATCCCAGGTGGTTTTATCGCCCTCGATCACCGGCGGCATGTGGTTGACCTCTTTGCACTTTGCGACACAGGCCTTGCAACCGATACACAGGGTTGAATCGAACAACATGCCCACCGCATGTTCAGGCGGCTGCAGATTGGGCCGCGCCTCGGCGTTACCCGCTCCACACAGAGCCGCTCCCGCTGCGGCCGCTTTGAGAAAATCCCGACGTTTCATAGCGCCTCCTCAACCCTGTTGATCGTCAGAGTCCGACGAATCCTTATTCCCCAGTTTGCTGGCCGCCACGGCGCTGGCACCCACCGCCACACCGACGGCGGCCCCCGCCAGTGCTGCCGCCCCAGCGCTCAGACCACCAGTCTTCTGTCGATCCTGGATCGCGGGAAAGGTATTGGGCGGTGTCAGGGTTTTGAGTTCAGCCAGACTGAACAGCGGCTTGCTAAAACCAACCCCTTCTTCTGAACAACCAAAACAGGGATGGCCAACGCCGACCGGCCAGACGCCGCCGCCGACATTGTTGTACTCAAGACTGGGACAGTTGTTATAGGTTTCCGGACCTTTGCAGCCCAGCTTATAAAGACAGTAACCTTTGCGATGGCCTTCATCGCCAAACTCATTGGCGAAACGACCGGCATCGAAGTGCGGACGACGATAACAGTTTTCATGAATCAGACGACTGTAGGCCCATTTGGGACGCATCTTTTCATCCAGCGGCGGCAACTTGCCATAGGTAACAAAGAACAGCACCGTATCAACAAAATTGGCCGGATTGGGCGGACAACCGGGAATGGTTACTATCGGTTTATTCTTTAATACCTGCGGCGCACCCTGCGCCCCGGTCGGATTAGGTGAAGCTGCCTGCACTCCGCCCCAACTGGCACAGGAACCATAAGCAACGATCGCCGCCGCATGCTCGGCTGCCTCGTGAGTCAGATCGAGCATGGTCTCACCGGCAATCTTACAGTAGATCCCCTTATCTTTAACCGGAATGGCACCTTCGATCACCAACAGGTATTTACCCGCATTCTCGCGCATGGATTTCTTCTTGACCGCCTCAACCTGATGACCGGCACCGGCGTCCAGCGTTTGATGATAGTCCAGTGAAATCAAATCAAGAATAAGGTGGGCCAGAGAAGGCTGTTCAGAACGCAACAAGGCTTCGGTAGGACCGGTACACTCTTGCCCATGTAACCAGATAACCGGCGGCCGTCGTTTGGGATCGGCCACCGCCTTTGCCATCGCCATCGCCGCACTGGTGGGCAAACCCAGCGACGCCGCCACCCCGGTACAGAACTTCAAAAAGGTTCGGCGAGAAACCCCCAGCCGTTTTTCAACTTCTGAAAAATCAAATTCTTTTTCCGCCATTTGTTATTCTCCCCGGTTAGCTCGCATTTGCTGTATTGATTCAGTATTAATCATTGCAAACGTGCAAGAAAACGTTTTAGCGCAGAAACGCACACAACAATATTTTTTTATCAGCAATCTTTATTCTGATGTATCACCAATGCTCAGCAATAGTCATGCCGATTTTTTATTGTTATTAAATATCAGCGCATTAAGCGATCTTTAACCGATAGTCAGGTTATGGCTTGTGGAAGTGAATTAACGGATATACAGACAAAGCGGAAGCCATGTTTCCAGTTATCCGTTTTATGATTCAAAGTTGATCGTACTTTATATATTACATATTCAGCTCACTTTCAAGATACGCACCCCATTGTTGCAGATCATGTAACACCTGTTTCTGTTTATCCGTAAGCAGGTCATCTTGCAAGCGCGCAACTAGAATCTGTTTAAATGATTCAAGACTTAGTGAATTATCACTCTCCTTATTTTCGAATTTATGCCGCCGATAGTCATTCCAGCGACAATGCTCAGTTGCGGACAACGTTTCCGGATAATTTCGGGCACGATATCTGAACAGCATTTCAGGAAGTCGTTTATCCTTAAAATTAAATTCGGCAGTGGCAAGTTCGGTGGCACTTAACTGACGCAACTGTTCCATCTGTTGCTTATCCTTATCACTAAAAAAACCTCCTCCATATAAGTTTTTGTCCGGATCAGTTTCTTGCGCAAAGGGATTGTGACTGAATACCTTGTTTAGTTTTTGTTTTATCTCCTGTTGCAGAGCGGGTGAACTCGTTAACATTTCAAGGTGTTGTAAATGTTGCTTTTGATCGATATCCAGACGCCGGGCCGAAGCCTCATCCAGCGTATTAACAGGAACGATAACAGGGCATTTATTGATCTGCACGGTTTTAAGCGGGATACGCTCAATACCTTCCGGTAACTTTTCTTTAGGTGTGTAGAGGCGCTCAATAATTTCATCCACCGACAGAGCAATCAAATCCTCCGGTGAATACCTGAGATTATAAACAATAATGCCGTTTTTATTGCTCGGATGCGGGGCGAGAGGATAAACCATGGCTGTATTGCATACTTCGCCGGGATACCTGCCGGAGGTATGTAAAACCGCCTGGGGTTTAAACAGATTAAGCAACGCCGACAGTTTCTGTTTGCTCCTGTTCTCGAATACAAAAGCAAATAATTTCGGTTGTTTCTGCTTGATTAATTTAGCCAGCGCAATAGTCGCATAAACATCGGACAGGGCATCATGTGCAGCTTCATGCGCAATGCCGTTTGCTTTTGTCAGCAACTCCAGACGGTTGCTGGCAACGCCTTCATCATTAACTGGCCATTCGATACCCGCAGGCCGGAGCGCTCGGGTCAACCTGACCAGGTCAATAATATCCCAGCGTGAACAACCGTTCTGCCATTCCCGCGCATAGGGGTCAAAAAAATTTCGATACAAACTATAGCGAGTGAATTCGTCATCGAAACGGATATTATTAAAACCTGTTACACAGGTATTAGGAATTGAAAACTGCTGCAGAACACGGCCGATAAACTCCGCCTCGTTCAAACCCGCCTGCACAGTTTTTTGTGGCGTAATCCCCGTAATCAAACAGGCTTCCGGATTAGGCAGCACATCATCGGCGGCTTTGCAGTAGATATCGATGGGATCATCGATAATATTGAAATCCATATCGGTGCGAACACCGGCAAACTGTGCAATCCGATCAACTCGCGGATCGATGCCAAAGGTTTCGTAGTCATACCAGTAAAAACTGTGTGCAGGCATATTTAATCTCTAAGGCTTGTCATTTTCTGTAGCATGCTATGCGGTTCAAACATGCGCAAGCCCTGAATTATATTCAGGAAGAAACAGCCCAGGCTAAAACCACCGTCGCAAAACCGTATTCAATAATATCCATATATAATTATACGCTTGTTGTAATCGTCTGGCGATTATGCGTGAATAGCGCCCTTGATGACATTTACTTGGCTCGTGAGCAAAGCAAGAAGCATATCTTGCATGTACAAAAATAATCACTAACAACATTGTACAAAGCTTTTGTTAATAATTTAGCAAAAACAAATCATCATCGCTGCCCGAGGAGGAACCCACCATGGTGTACACCAAGAAAAACCCTGCGTTATTCATAATTGGTATCATCATGCTTGCTATCTGGTATACGGCGGATAGTGGCATGCTGACACCTTACCTTGAACATTTAGCGGCCGGAAAAAAATATAAATACCTTTCTGAATTAACCACAATCCCTATGTACTTCGGCATTATTGCAGCTGCAATTGGACTCTGGCAGTGGTTTGGATCGCATAAAGAAGGTCACTGGGATTATTACTCATCCAGTATTGCCGGGGGCATGTTTATACTCCTGATTGCCATGCTGGTGCGCTGGTTTGTTGCACCCGAAATTGCCGTCATCAGCATGTCGATGGGCAAGGTTGGCGAGACCGGAAAATATATTCACAAACTGCTGGGGCTGAATTATGTGGTTCTGGGTATTGTCGCCGGTATCATTATTGTTAATGTTTTCAAGATCCCGGACTGGGCGCAAAACGGGGTGCGACTCTCCCGTCTGGGACTTAAAACCGGCGTTATTCTACTCGGCACCCTGTATAGTGCGGCCGAGTTAAAAAACCTCGGCGGTCTTTCCATCATCATGATCGGTTTCTTCGTCCTGGGTTCGGTCGGCATGGTACTCTGGATGGGTGCCAGGCGAAACATACCTAATTCTATGGCCGGCGTACTCTCGGCAGGCCTGGGAGTTTGCGGTGTCTCAGCGACGGTAGCTTCAGCACCCGTAGTCCAGGCCAAGTCGGTAGAGATCGCCTACACCATCGGCACCATCCTGCTCTGGGGCGTGGGCTGCATGTTCGTCTTCCCCATTATCGGTAACATGCTGGGCATGAGTTATGTACAGTTTGGCGCCTGGGCCGGTACCGGTATTCTAAACTCGGCCCAGGTGGCCGGCGCTGCATTGGCCTATCAGCCTGATGGCATTGAAACCCTCAAGGTTGCTGAAATCTTCAATATTACCCGCGTACTGATATTGCCTATCATTGTCCTGTGGCTGGCCGTGTGGTATGTGAAACGTGAAGAAAATGCCGCCCAGGTCAATGTCGGCCAGGTCATATTCGCAAAATTCCCGGTCTTCGTCCTTGGTTTCATTCTTCTGTTTGCTCTCTCGACGACCGGTGTCTTCTCGCCCCCGGTTCATTACAAGGGCAAGTATTTTGATAACACCAAGGTTTCTGCCAAAAAAATGTTGACTGATGAGCAGGTAGCGGTACTCATAACCAATGCCGACAAGGTGCAACGAAAAGACCGAAAAGCCGCTCTGGCCAGACTGATTGAGGAGCGAAAAGTTGCCAGCATTGAAGACGATGCCACTCTGCGTGGTCTTGCCAATGCCAGAGTGATGGGAAAAGAAGCGGGCAAAATCCTGAAACACGCACACAAGGCAGTACGCCACACAGCCAAGAAAATCAAAGCTTTCCGCCAATGGATTACCTGGCTATTCGCCTTTGGTCTGGTAGGGCTGGGTATGCAGATCACCATCGGTTCCATGAAACAGGCCGGTGGTCAACCGGCTGTAATCGGCGGCGTTGTGGGACTTACCAAGGCGGTATTGTCGCTGATCGTGGTGCTGATGCTGGTTAGTGAAACTATTTAACAGGAGGATACAAACATGAGCGAAGAAGAAAAACCGACGTTTGATCGTGGCTCGGCTCTGTCCATTTTCGGCAGTGACCGTAAGGAAGACTTTATGGCACTGCTGTTTGCCCTGGTGCTTGCGTTTTTCGTTTATATTAATTACTAAACCATGCAGCCTTCAGTTGAGAGGATATCTACGAAACGGCTGTTTAGATAAAACCTGTACCGGTGTTCGTGAAAACGAACACCGGTTTTTATTTCGACATTATTAGTGGTAAAAAAAATGAATTCAGTCAGCCATATTTTACTGGCAAGCCACGGCACAGAAGGTGCCTTGGCTGCTGAACAAATGGCCTTGAGCATGTGTGCAAAAGGCGCAAAGCTGCATCACCTGATTGTTGTTCCCACACTCTGGCAGGGCATGACCGGCGATGACTGGTTAAACAACGGCTCAACCCGAGATACCTTTCGCCGTTACCTTGAAGGTGAGTTGGGCCGTGAAGTGGATGAACATTGCGAGCGTGTAAGTAAATTTGCAGAGGAAAATGAACTCGAATACAGCAAGGAAATTGTTCTGGGAGAACCGGATGAATGCCTGATTGATTCCAGTAAACGAGATATATTTGATCTGGTGATCATGGGTTCACCCCGCCCCAAAGGAAAAAAAGGTTTACGCTCGCGCATGAAAACTGAACCCCTGGCGCGGGCATTGAATATCCCCTTGCTTATCGTCCCCTATCCAACCGATGAATGAGAAAATAGATGTCCCCCTGGCTAGCGAAGATGCCGCCTGGGCTTCGATCAATACGCCTCTTGATGTAGAAAACCTGCGTTCTTTTTGCCAGGATATTGAACGCCTGTTTCGCATAAACCCCATGCTTGAATTTAAAAAATGGCAACCTCTAGGGAATAACCGCTATTTTTTTAGCGGCCTCAATATTAGCCAGGAAATACCGTTTGAATTTGAATTCGAATTGCAGGTAAAAGAACAGGCGGATGGTCTACGCATAGAGTATTCACAAGGATTGAAAGCCAGCACCACGGTAAAGATAGAAGCGGCTGAACAAGGCTCAAAACTGACTATTATCGACTATTATGATGGTCTTTCCGAAGAAGAGCGCAAAGCCCGCATCGGTGAAGTCGATAAAAGCCTGATCACCTGGGCACACTACCTGCAAAAATTTATTCTCACATGGCGACGCTGGTCCCGCATCGGACCGTGGCGCTGGTATATGCACCGTATATGGCAGCCTATGAAACCTACCGCAAGACGCATCACCTATATGCTACTGTGGATCACTGCGGTTGAGATAGTGCTGATTATGTTAGGCGCAGGCATTTATTGGGCTGAATATACCTAACACAACAATCTGCTTCCCCCTTTTAGTACCTTAGAACTGAGACCTCCCCACAAAATAAGACCTAAAATCAAACAGATAAAAAATATCCACCAATGAGAACGCGAATAAACGCCCATATTTTATGTTGATGTGCCTCAGGCACTACTGCACACAACAATAAATGCTTTTGCCTTTATTTGGCGTATATTCGCATTCATTGGCGGACAGATAAGCCCTTGGCGTTTAAAAACAATGAACAAATTTTTATTCTGAAATAGAGCTAAATATGAAGAAAATCAGAGGCAGGAAAACCCCAGATGTCCCAGGAGTGTCCCGAGTGGAAAAAGGGTTAGTGGCCATTAACCACCAACCCCTCGTAATTATGGTGGGCCGTCCGCGACTCGAACGCGGGACCATCGGATTAAAAGTCCGGTGCTCTACCAACTGAGCTAACGGCCCGAAAGGCATATTGTTACGGGAGATTAGTAGGCGAGAACCTGCTTTGCCCCTGTACAAGAAGGCGTGAATTGTACCGAATTTAGCAGGAATAACAACCCCATAGAGCCGTTATTCCTGCCGACTATTTAATGATTTCAAATAGCATCCAGCTTGCGCATTCCGGCCGGTAACAGCTTCATATCTACCAGGGCGCTAAGGAAGGCCTTGATAAGGCTGGCTTCATCTTCATAGACCAGCTTGTAGTACTGGATTTTCATGGTCAGGGCACTGCCAAACACGATTCCCGTGAAGGTCAAGAAAGAACCCAGTGCCAGGGTGGAAATCCCGGTAACGCCCTGGCCAATGGTGCAACCCAGGCCCAGTACGCCCCCCACGCCCATCAGGAAAGCGCCGATGGAATGGTTCAAAAAATCCTTGAAATTGGCAAACCACTCAAAGCGGAAACTCCGCGAAACGAGTGACCAGATAAAGGAACCGGCAATCACGCCCAGTACCGCCATCACACCAAAGGTGACATAGGCATTATCGAAACTGTGCAGGATCAGACGCAGGATCTGGCCAATAGGATTAATGAAAGTGAACGATTGCACTCCAACATCCCTGGGCCGGGCATCGGCATTATCTTCGAGCATGTCCCAGGAATCTACACTGGCATAGTCTGTCCAGCTTAGCATGTCGCCATCAGCCGAGATGGTCACTAGAGCAGCCGTGATGTACCAGACGGCCAGTACCGACAAGCCCACTACAAGCCCGCCGAGGATATTGTCAAAGCTGCGGCGAAAATCTGCTGATTTCAGGATATAAACAAGTAGGGCTGCCGCCAGTACAAGCCCGACAATCATACGCATGCTTGCCACATCGCCGCCCACATGCGCAGCCAGCAGGCTGCCCAGATCTTGCGGCGTGTTCAGGCTGATACTGAGCTTGCTGGTCCAGCCATAAAATAGTACGGAATACAGTGTTTGATCCGTGCCGGGAAAAGGATTGAGCATGAAATAGGCAGTCACCGAGATAACCGCAAACACCACAATCGACTTAAGGTTGCCGCCACCCAGACGCACCAGGGTCTTGTTGGCGCAACCACTAGCATAGGTCATGCCGATACCGAAAATAATGCCACCAAGAATATATTCCAGCCAGGCAAAATTGCTGCCGCGATAAGGGGGAAGTGTCTTGTCCAGACTGGCAATACCGTTGGATTCCAGTACGACCACACCGAGAACAGCCACACAGATGGCCAGCAGCCAGGCGCGAAAACGACTCTTGTCGCCCATATTGACCCAGTCGGAAACCGCACCCATCGTACAGAAATTGGTCTTGTTAACCACCGCTCCCATGATGAACGCTGTTGCAAAAACCGCCCACAGCACAGTCGACTGCGCACTTGAAAAATCTTCAAAAATCACAAATATTCCTCCTTATGTTGACCCTGCGGCCGATATTGTCATGGTTTTTCACCGCATATCATCACCAGAAAAAATATCTATACTGGTGACTTAACAGGGGAAGACGCAAAAACGATTAACTTTATTCCGTATTTTCAGCCTGATAACGCACAGGTTCCTGATAAAGTGTAGGATCAGCCAGGTCGGCAGCGGCAAATCCTGCTGCCCGTAAACGACAGGCATCACAACAGCCACAGGCGTAGCCGGCTTCATCCGCCGCATAGCAGGAAACCGTCATGCGGTAATCCACACCCAGCCGCGTACCCAGGCGAATGATGTCCGCCTTGCTCAAATTAATCAGGGGCGTTTCAATATGCACCTTGCGGCCTTCCACGCCCGCCTTTGTCGCCAGGTTGGCCATACGCTCATAGGCTTCGATATATTCGGGACGACAATCAGGATAACCGGAATAATCCACAGCATTGACACCGATAAAAATATGCCCGGCTCCCAGTACTTCCGCCCAGCCCAGCGCCAGTGACAGAAAGACCGTATTACGTGCAGGCACATAGGTAGCCGGTATGCCTTCAGAAGCGGTTTGCGGCACCGGAATCGTGGCATCCGTCAGGGCCGAGCCGCCAATGCTGTCCAGATTCAGATTAATGAGCTTGTGCTCAATCGCCCCCAGATGGGAGGCCAGTTTTCTGGCCGCTTCCAGTTCATAACGATGACGCTGGCCATAGTCGAAACTAAGCGCATGACAAGCATAGCCCTGCTCTTTCGCCAACGCCAACACCGTACTGGAGTCCAGTCCGCCGGATACCAGAATAACCGCCTTTTTCATCGTCCTTTTTCATCTCCCCATAACAGTTTATGTAATTGAATCTGCATTCGCACCGACAGCCGATCAGCCAGAATCCAGTCGGCCAGATCGGTTGCTGACAAAGCTCCCTGTACCGGCGAAAACAACACCTCACAATGTTGCACCAGCGCATATTCATCCAGTTTCGAACGCGCCCAGTCATAGTCTGCCCGCGAGCCCAGCACAAATTTGATCTGGTCACTCTGCTTCAGTTCACCGATATTCAGGTAACGGTTTTTGGATTCCTCACCTGAAGACGGTGTTTTTAGATCCATAACAATGCTCACGCGCGGATCAACAGCTGCAATATCCAGCGCCCCGGAGGTTTCCAGAGAAACCGCATAATCGGCATCGCACAGATGCACTAACAAAGACAGACAATTTTTCTGCGCCAGAGGTTCCCCGCCCGTCACGGTAATATAATGTGGATGGAAAGCCGCAGTCTGCTGAAGGATGTCAGCAATAGACATCCATTCACCACCCTGAAAAGCATAACGGGTATCGCAGTAAAGACAACGCAGGGGACAGCCCGTCAGACGAATAAAGACGGTCGGCCAACCCACCGTGCGGGATTCACCCTGCAGAGAATAAAAAATTTCACTGACTCGCAGGCGATCCTGCACCGGTAGCTGGCGCGGCATCAGGAGGCGTTATTGATCTTGATTTTTTGCAACAGGTTCTGTGCCTGTCCGGCCTCAGTAGTGCGCGGGTAAGAGGCCAGTAATTGTTCGAGCATGGCCTGGGCCTTGGGGTAGTCTTTTAGTTCATAATAACTGTAACCAATCTTCAACATGGCCTCGGCACGTTTAGGGCTGCCGGGATAATTGTCGATCAGTTTCTGGTAATCGGCAATTGCGGTTTTAAAATCCCGTTGCGCATAACTGGCTTCGGCCAGCCAGTACTGGGCGATGTGGGCATAGCGACCGTCAGGGTATTTTTCAATAAAATTGCGAAAAGCCAGCCCCGCTTTGTCGTAACGCAGTTCACGCAATAAATCAAAAGCCTTCTGATAAGCCTGCTGTTCCGTTTCATGGTCTGCCTTGGGCACCACTTTGGCTGCCACCGCAGTCCGCGTGCCGCTGGTAGGTTTACCGCCCACGATAGTTTCAGCAGGGAGCCTGGCTGCCGGCTTATCTGAGCTGGAAGCAGCCGCCGCCTTACTAGCCTCGCCCTTGGCGGCGGGTAGTGGTGGTGGCGTGTTCATAACCGCAGGCTGGCTGGTCTGTTTGCGCTCCAGTTGTAACAGGCGCCGATCGATGTCGATATAGAGTTCACGCTGACGTTTTCTGAGTTCGTCTAACTTGTGCATTTGTACTTCGTTATCGCCCTGAATAGTCTGCACATCTTTTTGCAAATTCTCCAGGCGCAACAGAATATTCACCAAGCCCCGACTGTTGACTAGCCGCTCCAGCCGTTCGACCCGTTCTTCCGTCGTCGGCGGCGCAGGCATGGCGGGCGCTTTGACCGATTTAGCAGGATTGGCAGTCGTTGCCGCTTCCTGAGCAATAGATTGCGTGGCCAGTCCCAGACTCAACACGGCCAGCAAAGCAGAAGATAAGAGTGTTCGCTGCATGATCAATATCCTGAATAGAGAAGTTCTACACGACGGTTGAGTCGCCAGGCGGCTTCATTGTGATCCAACGCCACCGGTCGTTCTTCACCGAAACTGATCACCTGTACCTGTGAGGGTGACACACCCTGAACCAGCAACAACTGTTCAACCGCCCTGGCCCGACGTTCGCCCAAAGCAATATTGTATTCCCGAGTGCCACGTTCATCGGTGTGGCCTTCGAGCACCACAGTCACTTTGGGATGACTGGAAAGATAATTGGCATGCGCAGATATCACCTCACGATCAGCTGCACTCAGCGAACTGCTATCCAGCCCAAAGTAAAACACGCGTTTGGCCAGTGGACTATTGGGATCTTCCAGTTCCCGGCCAACAAACGAACCGCCCATCTCGGCACCATAACGCTGCTCCTGGGCGCCGGCTTCACTTTCTTTCTGTTTCTGCTGCTCAGCCGCCTGGGCAGCAGCATCTTCATCACTGACCCGTTTTTTCACCGGGCTGAATTTACAGCCCGCCAGGCTCACGACAAAAATGGCGATAAGAAGATATTTAAAGCCTTTTCCCATAATTTTCACCTTCGTTGTTAAATCATATTTAGCATAAACAGCAGCGTCATTACTTGAATGCTTATTTAAATGGCGACCAGGCCGGCTCTCTCACGTCGCCGGTCTGCAAGCTTAAACGTTGATGCGCCCGCCCATCCACAGAAACTTCCGCCAGTACACCGCGGTAATTATCCTCAGTCGCATAGATAATCATTCTACCATTCGGTGAAAAACTGGGTGATTCATCCAGCCTGGATTTCGTCAGGATCTGGAAGCGTCCGGTCTTTAGCTCCAATACCGCTATGTGAAATTTACCCTGCTCCCGATGCACCATAGCCAGCCGCCGACCATCCGGTGAAATCGACGCGCGGGCATTATAGTTACCCTCGAAGGTCAGTCGTTTTGGCCGTCCCGTTGCCTGACTCTGTCGATTCAGTTCCACCCGGTAAAGCTGAGGTGAACCACCACGATCCGAGGTAAAAATCAGCGCCTTGCCATCCGGCGTCCACACCGCTTCCGTATCAATCGCATAATGATGCGTCACACGGGTGAATTTTTTAGTTTTCAGATCAACGACATAGATCTCCGGGTTACCGTCTTTGGAGAGGGTCAGGGCCATACGGCGGCCATCCGGCGACCAGGACGGCGCGCCGTTGATCCCCTTGAAATCACTTATTTTTATCGTCTTGCGGGTAAGAATATTCTGAATATAGATTTTCGGACTGCCCCCGAAAAACGAAACATACGCCAGACGCTTGCCATCCGGCGCCCAGGCCGGGGACAATAAGGGTTGTGTGGATTCGTAAACAATTTGTTCGTCAAAACCATCCGAGTCGGCAATTGCCAGGCGATAGAGCTTCTGATCCTTGCGATTTTTGGTCACTGTAATATAGGCGATATGGGTATCAAATGCACCGCGCACCCCGGTAATGGTCTTGTAGATAATGTCGCTGATTTGGTGAGCGGTGATGCGCAAACTCGGCTTACGGCTGCGAATGCTGTAACCAGCCAGTTGCTTGCCTTTGTACACGTCCAGCAACTGAAACTGGATCTGGAAGCTGCCGTCCATCTGCGCGATTATTTTACCCACCACTACATAGTCCACCTTCAGCGCACGCCAGTCGGCAAAATTCACCTTGCCGGCTTCGCTGGGGGTGGCAATCATGTCCGCTTCCGGCAGGGCCTTGAAAAAACCGCTGCGCTGCAGATCGGCGGCGATAATTTTATTCATGTATTCCGGCGGCGCATCATTGCCTGCCCAGGCAAAGGGCACGATAGCAATAGGGGCGGCACCTTCCACGCCCTGGGTAATTTCAATCGTCAGTACCGCATGAGCCTGGGCCAGGATCAGCACGAGCAAACCGATAATAAAAGATAACTGTTTTTTCATGTTCTGTATTGGCTTCTGTTTTTCAATTTACGCTGTCTGCAAGATTAAATATCACGGGGTTCAAATGAAAATATTACTTCCCTGAATTCGTCAAACAAGCCGCTCTCAATACTCGGTACCGGCAACGGTGCTGCGCGGTAAACGGCGGTTTCCACCGATCGGTCAAAGGCAAGATTACCACTGCTTTTGATAATCTGCACATCGATCACCTCACCATTGGGAATAATCCTGACCTTTACCTCGCAATGGAGGCCTTTCACCTCCTGTGCAGGCACGGTCCAGTGCCGGGTCACGGCGTTTTTGATCCGTCCTAGATATTTGCTGATCTCACGCTGGTTGGCCTGTTGCTGAGCCGCCGCCCGGCGGCGACGATCGGCGGCCAGCTTCTGTTTCATTTCCACTTCCTGGCGCGTCAGCTCTTCCTCTCGCTTGCGTTCCTCTTCCTTGATGCGTTCCTGCTCAGCCTGGCGGCGCTTCTTTTCTTCCGCCAGACGCTTTTTCCGTTGCTGTTCAAGCTTCAATTGTGCCTGGCGCTTTTTCTCTGCCGCTTCTTTCTGTTTGCGTTTCAGCGCGGCTTGTCTGCGCTTTTTCTCGAGCGCCAGGCGTTTCTTTTTTTCTGCCTTCCTCTTTGCCACCAGACGTTTTTTCTCTGCCAGCCGCGCCTGCTCATGCAAACGTGCCTGCTTTTTCCTGTAGGCTTGTTCTTCTAGTTTCTGCTGTTTGCGCGTTTCTGCATCACGCAGACGTTTTATTCGCGCATCGATCTGTTTTTCATCAATGGCCTGGGCTTTGATCACTTCCGGCTCGGGCCCCTTCACGCTTTCAGTCTCATCACTGCTGAAGGTGAAACTGAGCACCAGGATGGCGATGAAAACCACATGCGCGAGAACCGCCAGTACCGCTGCACGCGGATTATTACGGATCTGCTGCCACATCTAATGCACGCTTGATTTTTCGGGCATCCGCGTAACCAGGCCGACCTGCTCGACTCCCGCCTGTTTCAGCTCAGCCATCAGTGCCACCACCTTGCCATAATTCGCATTTTTATCGCCTTTGACATAGACCATATTGTCCTGACGGTGTTTCAACACAGCCTTGATCCGGATCATTAGCTGGCCGGATTGCAACGGCCTGTCATTATTATCGCCCAGATTCAGATAATAACGCCCACCCCGGTCTACCGAAACAATGATCGGTTCTTCGTCCATTTGTGCAATGGGTTTGGAGCTGGTCTGCGGCAATTCGACGCTGATACCCTGGCTCAGCAACGGTGTTGTAATCATGAAAATCACCAATAGCACTAACATCACATCGATATAGGGCACCACGTTGATTTCGGACATGCGTTTTTTACGCACACGCCGGATAGGCTGAACAGAATACATATCAGTTATGCACCTGACGTTGCAGGATAGTCGAAAATTCTTCCACAAAAATATCGTAACGGCTGATGATGCGCTCGACATCGTTAGAATAGCGGTTATAGGCAATCACCGCCGGAATTGCCGCAAACAGACCCATCGCAGTGGCGATCAGGGCTTCGGCAATACCCGGTGCCACCGATGAGATCGTCGCCTGTTTGACCGCACCCAGAGCCATGAAGGAATTCATAATCCCCCAGACCGTGCCGAACAGGCCGACATAGGGGCTGGTAGAACCGACTGTAGCGAGAAAAGACAGGTTCATTTCCAGGTTGTCGATTTCACGGTTCAAGGCCACCCGCATAGCCCGTTGTGCACCCTGTAATACGGCCATCGGCTCGACATTGCTGTTTTTACGTAATTGCATGAACTCGCGAAAACCTGCCTCGAAAATCATTTCCATGCCGGTCAGGCGTCCACGCCGACTGGACAGACGTTTATACAGTTCCCCCAGGTCGGCACCCGACCAGAACTTGCGCTCAAACCGATCAGCCGATACGCGGGCTTTTTTAACCACCGCGTTTTTGAGAAAAATAACCGTCCAGGAAATCAGCGACACCACCAGAAGCAGCACCAGCACCAGTTGCACGACAAAACTGGCGTTCAGTATCAGATGCGAAATCGAAAGTTCAGACAAACACTATTCTCCATTACTAAATTCAGCCATCAGGGGCATCGGCAGGGGCCGAGGTTTAAAACTGTTGCAATCAAGGCTGGCAATCTTGATCCGGCCCTGACACAGAATTGTATCATCGTTGTTTTTACGAATAACCTGTTTAAAGATCAGGCTCGCCCGGCCCTGTTCCACTACCTCAGCGCTGACGGTCAGGGCGTCATTGAAGCGGGCGGGACGCAGATAATCCACCTGCACTGATCGCACGGCAAATATGACCGACTCGCGGGCAATCAGTTCATCCTGTTCCAGACCCAGGCTGCGCAACCATTCGGTGCGTGCGCGTTCCATGAATTTCAGATAGTTGGCGTAATAAACCACGCCGCCAGCATCAGTATCCTCATAATAAATCTGCACCGGCCAAAGGAACGTGCTCTCGTTATTCCTCATAAAGCATCATCCGCTGAAAACATATCCGACGAAGTCGGCTCGGCATCCCGCAGTGACGCAGGGAGGTTCAAACCAAAATGCAAATAGGCATGGCGGGTTGCGGTACGCCCGCGCGGGGTGCGCATAATGAAGCCCTGCTGGATGAGATAAGGCTCCAGCACATCTTCGATGGTGCCCCGCTCTTCGCCGATAGCGGCCGCCAGCGAATCGACTCCCACCGGACCACCGGAAAATTTTTCCATGATCGCCAGCATCAGTTTTCGATCCATCATATCGAAACCTTCGGCGTCCACATTCAGCATGTCCAGTGCTCGCTGCGCCACCTCCAGGCTAATCCGGCCTTCGGCTTTGACTTCAGCATAGTCCCGCACCCGGCGCAGCAGGCGATTGGTAATCCGCGGCGTGCCCCGTGAGCGACGTGCGATTTCCAGCGCGCCGCCCTCGTCGATGTACAGATTCATGATCGAGGCCGAACGTTTGACGATGCTGACCAGATCGCTGGCAGTATAAAATTCCAGCCGCTGGACGATGCCAAAGCGGTCCCGCAGTGGCGAGGTCAGCAACCCGGCGCGGGTAGTCGCCCCTACCAGGGTGAAAGGCGGCAGATCCAGCTTGATCGACCGCGCCGCCGGACCTTCGCCAATCATAATGTCGAGTTGATAATCTTCCATTGCCGGGTAAAGAATTTCCTCCACCACCGGACTCAGGCGGTGGATCTCATCGACAAACAGCACATCATGGGGTTCAAGGTTGGTCAACATCGCCGCCAGATCGCCCGGGCGCTCCAGCACCGGCCCAGAGGTATGTTTCATCTGCACCCCCAGCTCGTTGGCGATAATATGCGAGAGCGTGGTCTTGCCCAGCCCCGGCGGACCAAAAATCAGCACATGATCCAGCGCCTCCTGGCGACTGCGCGCAGCCTCGATGAAGATTTCCATCTGCTCACGCACCGCCGGTTGACCGACATAATCATCCAGCCGCACTGGGCGAATGGCGCGGTCGATAACGTCATCGCCATCCAGCGGTGCTTTTGAAACCAGCCTGTCCTGTTCAATCATGTTTTTTTAAGATACCAAAATTTTAAACATGGGTAATTAACGCAGAGACGCCGGGGTTTACATCGTTTTGTTGATTAAAGATTTTTTCTCCGCGTCCCCGCGCCTCTGCGTTTAATATAAACATTTATGGTTATTACCGCGACACCGCCGCTTTCAGTGCCGCGCGTATAATTTCTTCACTGTTCAGACCGTCGGCAGTGGCTTTCTGTACCATGCGTTGCGCTTCAGCCGGCTTATAACCCAGCGCTTCCAGTGCATGCCTGGCCTCCTTGTCTGCCCCCACTGTTGTGCTGCCTTTCGGCATTCCCAGCACTGCGCTGTCTTCGGTTTTTGGCAGGCGATCACGCATTTCGATGATTAATCGTTCTGCAGTTTTGCGTCCCACGCCCGGCAGCCGCACCAGGGTGACACTGTCTTCTTCGTGAATACAGCGACTGAATTCCACCGCACTCATACCAGAAAGAATCGCCAGCGCCAGCTTGGCGCCAACACCGTTGGTTTTGATCAGGCTGCGAAATAACTGCCGCTCAGCTTCGCTGGCGAAGCCGCACAGGAGCTGCGCATCCTCACGCACAATTAAGTGAGTATGCAACAGAACTTCCTCATCCGTCTCCGGCAGCTGATAGAAAGTAGACATGGGAGCTTCCACTTCATAACCCACGCCCCCCACCTCAATCAGCAGCATCGGCGGCTGTTTGCTGATAATTCTGCCGCGCAGACGTCCAATCACCGCTTTATACCCCTTTTATATTGCGTATTAATATTGACCAGATCCGATTCCCGCCAACGGCCGCTGCGACGGGCAGTGCTCGATTGTTCCTGCCGCCCCATTTTTTCCAGACTCTGGTTGATATGAGCATGACACAGGGCCACCGCCAGCGCATCGGCGGCATCTTCCTGGGGCAGTTTGCTGAGTCCTAGCAAAGTCATGGTCATATGCTGAATCTGGGCCTTGGCTGCATTACCTCTGCCGACGATGGCCTGTTTGATCTGGGTCGGTGAGTATTCGCTAACCGGAATGCCGCGCAGAGCGACCATGCTGATGGCCGCGCCACGAGCCTGACCCAGTTTGAGCGCAGAGGATGGATTACGGTGAACAAAAACCTGCTCAATCGCCATTTCATGAGGCTGGAATTCGTCCAGCAGCGACTGGATGCCCTCGCAAATCTCACACAGACGTTCCGCCAGACTGGCCGCCTTCACCCGAATACAACCACTACTGACCCAGATGGCTTTACGCTCCTGCATGTCGATAATGCCATAGCCCGTCAGGCGGGAACCAGGGTCGATGCCGAGTATACGATTCATAAAGTCAGTGACGAAAAACGAGTGACGAGGGCCTAGGAACGAGTATATCTGTATAGCCGTTCCTGGCATAGCGCCACGCCCGGCCCAATATGAGACGAAACTTAAAGAAGCGTAATTTTTCTCGCCACTCGTTACTGCAATCCCGCCATCACCTCGTCAGAAAAATCGGCATTGGTGTAGACATTCTGTACGTCGTCCAGATCTTCCAGTGCGTCGACCAGGCGCATGACCTTTTCGGCATCTTCAAGCTCCATGTCCACGCTAGTGGAGGGTGTCATGGTGATTTCGGCCATTTCCGGTTCCAGACCGGCGGCGGTCATGGCGTCCTTGAC
>UOFZ01000009.1_pt1 | contig 54289 bp, 44 predicted proteins | sample 1989551 | NCBI WGS metagenome assembly UOFZ01 (sample SAMEA4712198, study PRJEB27164) | hydrothermal vent metagenome | biome: marine basaltic hydrothermal vent biome; feature: marine hydrothermal vent; material: mineral | place: Pacific Ocean | collected 2011-06-14/2011-07-23 | depth 1691 m
CCGTGACGCCTTCGTCACGACCATAGGTTCCTGCGACGCCGTTGGCACCATTGCTGGCATCATTGTCGGAAGGATAAAGCGGTACGCTGTACTGACCCCAGGTGAGACCATAAAACGGGCCGTTCATTTCGATACGATCGGCCGGAGTCAGCATACGTCCCATCCACACATTGAACGTGCTACCAGGCTCATACTGGACAATGGCATCCAGAACCCCGTACTCGCCCCACATTTTGTCGGTGCCGAAATAAAATTTAAAATCCTTGCTGGCCTGACCGGCGATGTACAGACGCATGTTTTCCAGATTAAAATTATTCGCCCGGCTACTACCGTTCGGCGCGGCATCACTAACGGATGCAACTGAGGTACGTATTCCAGCACCGAAACTGATCCAGCGAGTATCGTCAATCTTGATTTTGCCACCGGCCCACACCGGTGCGCTGCTTGCCATAAGCAGGCTACTCAAAAGTAGCGCTTTCCCAACTACATTTTTCTTTTGCATTATAGATTCCTGTTGCTGCGGCCAAGGGCCGGTTAAAAGTCAATAAAAAAGTCAGCTGAGGTGCAGAAACATGAAACGAACACCTGACTTCCATGGCTATCGAGTGTAAACACCGGCAGGCCAGAGCAAAATTCGGCAAGTGGCGCAGAGGCATACGTCAAATGACGCATGGCGCATAAATTGCTAATAGGATATTTATCTACAATAGTGGGCAAAAATATTTATTTATAACTTTATAATGAGAAATTCACAGACGGGTATAATCCATCCTCAATGAGCATCAATAAAGACGCCTTGCTGATCAGGCGGGAATACAACAAATGGGTGGCGAATGAAACGCTGGAAGATTATGCCCTGCGTTATACCGCCAAACAGGCACGGCGCTGGTCCGCCGGTTGGGTGGCCAATACGGCGCTGGGGATTGTTTCTTTTCTGGCGCTGGAGGCCATTGGCGGTGCCATTACCCTGAATTATGGCTTTGTTAACGCCATGTGGGCGATCCTGGTGGTCGGTGCGATTATTTTCCTGTCCGGCTTACCGCTGTCCTATTATGCCGCACGCGATGGCGTGGATATCGATCTACTCACCCGCGGCGCCGGCTTCGGTTATATCGGCTCTACCATTTCATCGCTGATCTACGCCTCGTTTACGTTCATTTTCTTCGCCATCGAAGCCGCGATCATGTCCATGGCCATCCATATGATGACCGACATTCCGCTATCCCTGGCCTATGTAATCAGCGCGGTCGTCATCATTCCCCTGGTCACCCACGGTATCAGCCGTATTTCCCGTTTTCAGGCCTTGACCCAGCCAATCTGGCTGTTTTTGCAGATTCTGCCGCTGATTTTTATCGCCACCCATGAATCAACCGCCTTTGCCAACTGGATGGCATTTACCGGTTCTGAGTCCGGGGGCAAACAGGGCTTTGATCTGCTGCTTTTTGGTGCGGCCGCCGCCGTTATTTTCCCTCTAATCGCGCAAAATGGTGAACAGGCTGATTTCTTACGTTTTTTGCCCACCATCGATCAGTGTAAAAAAAGCCAGTGGTGGATGGCCGTGGTGGGAGCCGGGCCGGGCTGGGTGGTGTTTGGCGTCGTCAAACTGTTTATCGGCTCGTTTCTCGCAGTTCTGGCCCTGAGTCACGGCTTGCCGCCGTCGCTGGCCAGCGATCCGGCGCACATGTATACCGTGGCCTTCAAATATATTAGCGCGAATCCTGACATGGCCCTGTGGCTGGCCGGAATTTTCGTCATCATTTCACAACTGAAAATCAATGTTACCAATGCCTATGCCGGCTCCATCGCCTGGGGCAATTTTTTTTCCCGGTTGACACATAACCACCCTGGACGGGTGGTCTGGCTGGTGTTCAATGTCGCCATTGCGCTGATGCTGATGGAGCTGGGCCTGTACCAGGCCTTTGAAAATATATTGATCACCTACGCCAGTCTGGTGGTGGCCTGGATTGGCTGTGTGGTCGCCGATTTGGTAATCAATAAGCCGCTGGGACTGAGCCCGCCACATATAGAATTTCGGCGCGGCCACCTGTATGACATCAATCCGGTCGGCGTAATCTCGATGTTGCTTGCGTCTTCTGTGGGTATTGCCGCCAACCTTGGATTTTTTGGCCGCTTTGCTGAGGCTCTGGCTGCCTTCCTGTCTTTGTCGATTCCGTTTATCAGCATGCCGCTGATCGCCTGGCTGACTCAGGGACGGTATTATCTGGCCCGGCCACAAGATGAGCCGAACCCTGAAACGTCGCAACAATGCTGCCGTATCTGTGAAAACTCCTTTGATCATGAGGACATGAGTCACTGCCCCAGTTATACCGGACCCATTTGCTCCCTGTGTTGCGCACTGGATTCGCGCTGCGGTGACCAATGCCGACCACAGGCGCATATAGCGGCCCAAACTTCTGCCGTCTTCAGCCACATATTGCCCGCCTTTATCAACCGGAAGCTGCATTCCGTCAGCGGGCATTTTCTGGGTATATTCATAATCACCGCTGCCATTATCGCCAGCTTGCTGGCAGTCGTATTTTATGCCCAGGAAGAAAAATCACAGGCGGATTTAAGCCTGATTAGCAGTACCCTGTGGCAGGTATTTTTCCTGCTGCTGTTACTCACCGGAGTCTTGATCTGGCTTTATGTGCTGGCTCAGAAAAGCGCCCGTTTCGCGCTCAGCGAAACCCAGCTTCAGGCAGAATTACTGAGCCAGGAAGTCAACGCCCATGAAGTGACCGCCGTCGAACTGGCGCAGGCCCGCGATGCTGCTAATGCCGCCAACCAGGCCAAGTCGCGTTATTTGTCGGGTGTCAGTCACGAGCTTCGAACACCGTTGAATACAATTTTTGGCTATGCCCAGCTTATGGAAGCAGATTCCAAACTGGACAACAAAAGCCGGAAGATCGCCACTGTAATCAAGCGCAGCAGCGAACATCTGTCCGATGTGATCGAAGGCCTGCTGGAAATTTCCAAAATCGAAGCGCGCAAACTCGATCTACACCGTGATACCGTCGATCTACGTTCCCTGATTCAGCAGCTCGAAGATATGTTTCGGCCTCTGGCCGAAAGCAAGGGGATTAATTTTATCGTCCATTGCCAGACAGAATTACCCCGCTTTGTATCTATTGACGAAAAACGGCTGCGTCAGATCCTGCTGAACCTGTTATCCAATGCGATTAAATTTACGCCCGAAGGCAAGGTTGAGTTGCACATCAGCTATCGCAACCAGGTGGCCCGCATTCTGATTCGGGACTCCGGCATTGGCATTGCAAAAGCAGACCAGGCAAGAATTTTTGAGCCCTTCGAACGCGTCCGCAACAACCAGACCCAACGTATCAACGGAACCGGCCTGGGCTTATCTATCAGCCGTCTGCTGGTTGAAATGATGGGCGGTAATCTTGCACTAACCAGTCAACCGGGCCAGGGTAGTGAATTTTGTTTGAGCCTTTTTCTACCGGGAGTCAACGAGAAACTGGCGATCACGCAAAGCCAGGCCGATATACAGGGTTATACCGGACGCCCGCAGCACATCATGGTGGTCGATGACGAAAGCAGTCACCGACATTTGATTCATGATTTTCTGCATCCCCTGGGGTTTATCGTACATCAGGCAGAATCGGCCGAGCAGGCGCTGGATTTATTAAAAGAGCAATCGATTGATCTGTTTTTGCTTGATATTTCCATGCCCGGAATGGACGGCTGGCAATTATTGACCGAGCTTCGCCAGCGGGGTTTTAGCGTGCCGGTGATTATACTCTCAGCTGAATCCTATGAAGACGCGCGACTGAACCAGAAGAATGCCGATTTCCAGGCCTATATCAGCAAGCCGGTACGGCTGGAAAAACTTCTGGAACAGTTGCAACGTTGTCTTGATCTGCATTGGTACAACCCCGAGTCCAGCACCAGCACAACCGATGAGGGTGAAAAAAAGGTCCCTTCTGAAGAAGTTGAACCGAATCAGGAATCAATGGCCGCTCTGAGAGAGTTTGCCAAAATCGGCTACCTGAAGGGGGTGCTCGAATACACCGAAAAACTCGAATCAGAAAATTCGGAAAACCAATGGATAACGCAACTAAGAATATTAGCGGATAACTGTGATCTGGATGGAATCGTACGCACTATTGATGAACAGCTCAAACAGAAAGGCAACACCGAGTAATGCAGAAATTCAAAGATAAAACAACGGTTCTGGTAGTCGACGATTCACCGGGTTCATTGGGCATGATCAACATGGCCCTGGATGAAGCTGGCATCGGCGTATTGATTGCCCTCAATGGTCAGCAGGCCATGAATGTGCTGGAACAAATTACCCCCGATATTATTTTACTGGATGCCCTTATGCCGGTAATGGACGGTTTCGAATGCGCCCGTGAAATTCGCAAAAAACTGCCGCTGACGCCGATTATTTTTATGACCGGTCTGAGCGAGGTCGAACATATCGTTAAAGCTTTCGATGCCGGCGGCAATGATTATATTATTAAACCGATCCGCCCGGAGGAGTTGCTGGTGCGCATTCGCCAGCATACCAGCAGTGCGCGTATGCTGATCGAAGCCCAGAAGGCGCTGGACTCCATGCGTCAGCATGTGTTTTGCATCGACAAAAACGGTCGAATTTTATGGGCGACCCCTGAAGCTCAAACCTTGTTAAATCAATATCAACAACAGGAAGGCGATGAAGGCGTCGAATTCAACCTTCGACTCAGCCGCTGGTTGCCCAATGGCCAGGCGGGACACGATCTGGCCCTGCCGGTGCAGCAACAAAACCTGGTGCTTACGGTACATTATTTCAAACAGACCGAAGAGGACGAATATCTTCTCAAGATTCAATCCCCGAACGTCGAAATCGATCCGGCAATTCTGGAAGAAAGCCTGGCCATCACCTCGCGCGAAGCGGAAGTGCTGTTATGGCTCGCGCACGGCAAAACCAACCGGGAAATCGCAGAAATTCTCGAAATGAGTCCCCGCACAGTGAACAAACACCTGGAACAAATGTATCCTAAAATCGGTGCGGACAATCGAACCGTAGCGGCTTCCGTTGCCATCCAGATCATTCTTGGCGGACGTATGGGCTGTCCCCCCGCTTAATCATTCCAGCACAGCAAAACACAACCCAGGAAGATAAAACAGGCTAAAGTAACCGCTACCGTCCGTCGCTAATACAGGGAGAAAATATATCCTGCAAACTTACATGACCAATAAATCCATGCATACCCTCGCCTCCTTGTTATTTGCCTGTATTCTGTTTGCGCTGTCCATTGCCAGCGCCCAGGCAGGCCCACTGAACGATGGCCTGCACGCTTTCAAGGCCGGTGATTATCAGCAGGCAATGGCTTACTGGAAACCGCTGGCGGAAAAACATAATCCTGACGCGCTGTACAACATCGGTCTGCTGTATATGAAAGGGCTGGGGGTAAAAAAAGATTATCGCGCGGCCAAACACTGGTTCAAACAGGCGGCCAAATACGGCAGCGTCGATGCCGCCTATAATCTGGGTGTGATGTACAAAAAGCGGCGCTTTGGCTATCCCAGCAGCAAGGACGCCCTTTACTGGTGGCGACAGGCGGCGGAACGCGGCCACCCTGAATCCCAGTTCAACCTCGGCGTGATGCTGGTTTACGGTAACGGCACGGGAAAAGATGTTCCCGCGGCCCTCAAGCTATGGCAACAAGCCGCCCGGCAGGGCAACGCCAATGCCATTCATACCCTGGCCCAGGTTTATGAAAAGGGCCTATTCGGCATTCCCGCCGATCCAGCCAAAGCTGCCTACTGGGAAAAAAGAGCAAAACAGACAGCACGCCGATAAACTTCGATATTAAGAGAAATAAACAATCCTGCGGCAAAGGACGGGATATGTTGTAGCGTGCTGATGGGGTTCACTTCGTATCCCCCATCTGCTGTTTTTTGCTGCAAGCAGCAGGGAATCACAGCCAAGGAGACTAAACGCGTTTTTTGGCTGTCTGCTGGTAAATTTTAGTCCCGATCTCGATCAAAATTGCGTGCATCGTAGGCAACCTTGTCAACACTGGTATGCCGCACGTCCTTGCCTTTGACCAGATAAATCACATATTCGCAGATGTTACGAGAGCGATCACCGATGCGTTCCAGTGCCCGTGCGGACCACATCATATCCACCAGGATCGGAATCGTGCGCGGATCTTCCATCATATAGGTCATGAGATTACGCAGAATGATTTCATATTCCCGATCAACCTTTTTATCGCCGCGGGCAACGGTAACGGCAGCTTCACTGTCGGTTCGGGCAAAGGTGTCCAGGGCATCGTGCAGGAGCTTGGTGACCAGATCACCCATATGAACAATACCGGCCAGCATCTTGTTTTCGCCGCCTTTTTCAGAAAAATGCAAGGCCATACGGCCAATGCGTTCGGCCTCATCGCCGATACGCTCAAGATCGGTAATGGTCTTGATAACCGCAATCACCAGGCGCAAATCGCTGGCCGCCGGTTGGCGCCGCGCCAGGATCTGGGTGCATTCCTCATCAATGGAAACTTCCAGCGCATTGACTTTGTAATCATTGGTAACTACGACTTCCGCCAGCGAAGCATCTTTGGTAGTCAGCGCCTTGATAGCATCTGAAAGCTGTTGTTCGACAATCCCGCCCATGTACATAACACGAGTACGAATATCTTCCAGTTCCTCATTGAACTGTTGTGAAATATGTTGTCCCAGTTTTAACTTGTCCATAGCAGTCTCTCAATCTGTGAAGAAGATACAAGGTACAGGAGGAAAAATTCAAGTGCAGGGCGTATGTCTCCCTTTCACCTTGAACTCTTATCCTTTGTATTTGCTTTTATCCATATCTTCCTGTGATGTAGTCTTCCGTCTTCTTCTTTTTCGGGTTAGTAAATATACTTTTGGTATCGCCATGCTCAACCAGCTCACCCATATACATAAATGCCGTATAATCGGATACGCGCGCGGCCTGCTGCATGTTGTGCGTTACTATAACAATAGTATATTTTTCCTTCAGTTCGTAGATCAGTTCTTCGATTTTCAGTGTTGAGATCGGATCCAGCGCCGAAGCAGGCTCATCCAGCAACAAAACTTCCGGCTCGATGGCAATCGCGCGGGCAATCACCAGCCGCTGTTGTTGCCCGCCTGACAGCCCCATGGCACTGTCATTCATACGATCTTTGACTTCATCCCAGAGCGCCGCGCCTTTTAATGCCTTTTCTATATTTTCATCCAGTTTGCGTTTGTCCTTGATGCCGATGATACGCATACCATAGGCCACATTTTCATAAATGCTTTTGGGAAAAGGATTCGGCTTCTGAAAGACCATGCCCACCCGGCGACGCAACTCGGACGCCTGCACATTTTTGGCGTAAATATCCTGATCATCCAGCAAAAAACGACCCTCGATGCGAACATTATCGACCAGATCATTCATCCGGTTAAAACAGCGCAGCAGGGTCGACTTGCCACAACCGCTGGGACCGATGAAAGCGGTAACCCGGTTTTTCATGATCGTCATATTGATGTTTTTCAGCGCCTGCTTTTCACTGTAATACAGATCTACATTTTCCACCCTGAGGGTTATTTCCTCGCTGCTGGCGTGGTTTTCATCCTCATCACGTCGTAGCACATCCATATTTATTGCATGTGTCAGGTTCGCTTCTTTATTCATCTCTTTATCCGCATTAATATAATTTAACAGCTCATCCGAAAACTAATTTTCCAGCATCCGGTAGTTTTCCCGCAGGCGGTTACGAATCCTGATAGCGGTCAGATTCAGCAAAACAATCACAATAATCAGTAGCAACGAGGTAGCATAAACCAGGGGCCGCGCCGCTTCCACGTTGGGACTCTGAAAACCAACATCATAAATATGAAACCCAAGATGCATAAATTTGCGTTCCATGTGCAGGAAAGGAAAATTGCCGTCCAGCGGTAATGATGGCGCCATTTTGACCACGCCAACCAGCATCAGCGGGGCCACTTCTCCCGCCGCGCGCGCCACTGCCAGAATCAGGCCCGTCATCATGGCCGGTGACGCCATAGGCAAGACCGTGCGCCAAAGCGTCTCAGCCTTGGTCGCACCCAGGGCCAGACTGCCCTCACGAATAGAACGGGGGATGCGCGACAGGCCTTCCTCGGTTGCCACAATCACCACCGGCAGAGTCAGCAGGGCCAGCGTCAGGGAGGACCACAGAATGCCCGGGGTACCGAATACTGGTGCCGGGCGGGCTTCAGGGAAAAACAGGGCATCGATATTGCCACCCAGAAAATAGACAAAAAAGCCCAGCCCGAAAATACCATAAACAATGGACGGCACGCCGGCCAGATTATTCACCGCGATACGAATCAGACGAATCACCAGACCCTGGCGGGCATATTCACGCAGGTAAACCGCTGCCACCACGCCAAACGGCGTTACCAGCAAGGCCATGAGCATGACCATCAGTACGGTGCCGAAAATAGCCGGGAAAATCCCGCCTTCGGTATTGGCCTCGCGGGGATCATCGGATACAAATTCCCACAACTTGGCAAAATAAAGCCCCACTTTTTCGACGGTTGACATCGCATTGGGAAAATAGGCGCGCACGACCTTGCCCATATTAATTTCAATGCGCTTGCCATCCACTGTTTCGACGACCAGACTGTCGCGCCGAATTTTGTCGGAGAGCAGACTCAACTTGGCCTGTAAGTGTTTGTATTGCTCATCCAGCACTTTCCGATCAGCAGCAATAGCCGCCTGTTTCGCCGGATCGGTATCACCGTCTAACTCCAGCCGCCGTTCGCGCAGGCGCAGGCGTTCCATATTGTAGTTAATCTTGCCGATATCGTGTTTGCGAATGTCGCTGATTTCATCAAAAATGCCTAACGCCTGTTTCAAGTGTTGATCAAGAATTCGCTGCGCTTCTTCGCCCTCAGCCAGAATTTTTCCGTCTTTTTTGAGCGCCTTCAAAAAACCGTAGAAGTTACCCCACTCGCGACGTTCCACCACCATGACATTATCTGGATAGCTTACTTTTTTCAGCATGGGTTTCAACAGAACCTTGAAATCCGTCCCCGTCACATCGCGGTTACCCATTTTCACCAGGTAACGTACAATATGCTTCTTATGCGACGCAATCTCCGGACCTATCTGGTAGCCACTATCCCGCAACCGCTCCATGCTGAGATCTTCACTTTCGGTAATTTCACCCAGAACCTTGTTGAGATTACCCTTATGCATGTAATCTGCCTGCATCACGTCGGCCGGCCAGAAATAAGCCAGGCCACGTACCGCGATCAATAACACCAGGCCAATGACCATTAACAGACTGATGCTGACTGCACCGGCATTAAGCCAGATCCAGGGCTGCCCACTTTTGAGCCACTTGCTAACGCTGTTCATGATCCCGCCTATAAATTGCTGTAGCGTTGACGCAGACGCTGACGCACAACTTCCGCTACGGTATTAAAAATAAAGGTGAAGGTAAACAGCACCACCGCGGCCAAAAACAGCACCCGGTAATGCGTGCTATCCACTTCGGACTCCGGCATTTCTACCGCAATATTGGCTGACAGGGTACGCATGCCCTCGAACACGCTGAAATCCATTATCGGGGTATTGCCAGTGGCCATCAGTACAATCATGGTTTCACCTACCGCACGGCCCATGCCGATCATCATGGCGGAAAAAATACCCGGGCTGGCCGTCAGTAACACCACTCGTACCAGGGTTTGCCAGGGCGTTGCGCCCAATGCCAGTGAACCCTGGACCAGATGCTTGGGTACCGCAAAAATAGCATCTTCGGCAATCGAGAAAATAGTCGGAATAACGGCAAAGCCCATCGCCAGCCCCACTACCAGCGAATTACGCTGATCATAGTTGATGCCCAGTTCATTGCGTAACCAGCCTGGCATATCACCGGCAAAAAAACTGTCTTCCAGAATCGGACTCAGGATAAAACAAAAATATCCAAGGCCCGCCACGATCGGGATCAGCAGGGCGGCTTCCCAACCATCAGGCACACTATGGCGAATGCGATCAGGCAACTCCTGCCACAGGTAGGCAAACAGCAACAATCCCAGGGGCATAATGATCATAATGCTGAAAATGCCCGGCAGGTTTGCCTCCATGAAAGGCGCCAGCCATAACCCCGCCAGGAACCCCAGAATCACGGTTGGCAAAGCTTCCATAATTTCAATACTGGGTTTGACCACCTTGCGCATGCTGGGCGACATAAACTGAGCAGTAAAAATAGCCCCCATCACAGCCAGAGGAATGGCAAACAACATGGCATAAAATGCAGCCTTGACCGTGCCAAAAGAAAGTGGAACCAGACTAAGCTTGGGTTCAAAATCATTACTGGCCGAGGAAGACTGCCAGATATAGTCCGGTTTGGGGTAACTTTCGTACCAAACCTTCCCCCACAGCGCCTTCATGGAAACTTCAGGGTGTTCATTTTTAATGGTATAGAAGTACAGATGTTGCGCGTCCTCCACCAGCATGGCATTGGCACGCGGAGCAATGGCGGCCTTCACGATAGCGCTATCACTGACACGTTCAACCAGTAAGGTGTTTTCTGCCGTGGTATGGAAGAGTCCAACACGTCCAGATTTATCTACCGCCAGAAAACCCTTGCGGGTATGTTCCGGCGCAATCGCCATCACCGGCTGATTAAAACCAGAAAACTCACGAATCCGCTGCAGCACCCGCCGGCCTTCTGCATCCTTGACCGGGAACCACTGCGTCACATTTCCCTGCGAATCGCCCACCAGCAGGGAAATATCACCCGCCAGCAGTTTCAGGCTTCGCAACTGCTTGTGCCCTGTCAGTAAAAAAATATGCTGAACCAGCTTTGGCTCTGATTTATCGCTGATATCATAAAAGCTCAGCTCACCGCTGGCATTGGCTAAATACAGATTACGCTGATTCTTGTCCAGCAGAATAAAACTGATATCGTTGTGACTCTGGGCAATAACCGAGGTTTCCGGATCACTCCAGCTGGCCTCATCATCCATCATGGACTCTTCCTTCTGCATCACTGTCATCATCAAACGATGATCCTCAGTGACCGCCACCAGGGTGACGCTTTCATCATCCAACTGTATCGCCAGAGTCTGCAAGGCGTGTCGACCCCAGTCGATTAACAGAGGTTCCTGCCCCAGCGGATATTGAACCACCGGCGTCAACATGCGTTTATCATCCCGAAAGCTGACGTCCATATGATATTTAAACACTATCGCCAGACCATTAGACAAGCCTATCGCCAACACCGCGCTTTCAGGCGTGCCTGCAGCAAAACTGGTGATCGTAGTATTTTCCGGCAATGGTAACTGAACGGTTTTCAAGCGCTTGCCCGTTGTCGTTTGCAGAAACTGTACCTGGCCCTGATCCGTGACCCGAACAGCGATTTCAGCCTGCTCCTCCATGCCCAGATACAGGGTTTTTCCACCTTCCGCAGGCAGCGGATAATCCGCCACCTTTGTAATGCTGGCGCCAGAAAACAAAGGCAAAACAATAGTTAGAAGATAAACAAAAATCAGGGTAATGGCCATGATGACACCAATACCGCCTACCGCCACCATATAACGCGCCAGCCGATCCTTGAGCTGTCGCCACTGCATATGCAGATCAGTATTTGCTGTACTCATGGAATGCCCGTAAGGTCAGAAAACGTAAAGATAGAAATCACGAAAAGAAAGTATTTATGGATGAAGAATAATCGCAATATGTGACGGTATTGTGACAATTATAACAGGCCTTAATGTAGTCTTTGCAAATATAATTTATTCCTTTAATTCAATTGCTTGTGTAAGCATGCTATTTTTGGATGAAAACCTCGGAATTCAAACAACGATCAAATAAATGCGAATTATGACGGCATGTAACAAAGCTGCCAGGGATCGCGGGAAGCCTGTCTAAATGGCTGAATTTTATCATGCCCACTGTCGGGCTTAACTATTCTGCACTCAAGCTATGTCCTGTAGAAAATACCCGCTACTCTCTGGATAAAACCGCTAAATAGCTGTTCCAAATACCAGTACAGTTTTGGAAAAACCGTTCGTCCTGAGCTTGTCGAAGGAAGCTTGTCGAAGGAAGCTTGTCGAAGGAAGCTTGTCGAAGGAAGCTTGTCGAAGGAAGCTTGTCGAAGGAAGCTTGTCGAAGGAAGCTTGTTTATTTACAGTGTTTCCACGTTCATGGTTCGACAGGCTCACCACGAACGTGGAAACCCGAATCACCACGAACGTGGAAACCCGAAAGTGTACTGGTATTTGGAACGCCGATTTAAACAAAAAAAGCCCCGCAAATGCGGGGCAGAGGAAATGCATGTGCAAAAATCTGATTCTTCTTAGTGGACTTTCCTTATTTCCTTCCTGGCTACCTTGACAGGAAGCGGGATGTACCCATCTTTCACAACCGTTACCTGACCTGATTTAGACAGTACCATCTTGATAAATTCACGTTCCAGCGGTGGTAGTGGCTTGTTGGGGTGTTTGTTTACATAGAGATAAAGGAAGCGCGCTAGCGGATAAGTACCTTTAATGGCGTTTTCCGGGGTGGCGTCAATGAAAGGCTTGCCGGCTTTCTTGGCCAGAGGTACAGCACGCACACCTGACGTTTTATAGCCGATACCGGAATAACCAATACCGTTGAGGGAACTGGTGACAGACTGAACCACCGATGCTGAACCAGGCTGTTCATTCACGCTGTTTTTGTAATCACCCTTACATAGGGCTTTTTTCTTGAAATAACCATAAGTGCCGGAAACCGAGTTGCGACCATAGATCTGAATTTTGCGGTTTTTCCAGGAGCCCGTCAGACCCAGATCACCCCAGTTATTAACATCTTTGGTATAACCGCACTTGCGAGTGGAGGAGAAAATAGCATCTACTTCAGGAATCGTCAGGCCCTTGATTGGATTATCCTTGTTGGCATAAACCGCCAAAGCATCGATGGCAACACGAATAGCCGTCGGCTTGTAACCATATTTCTTTTCGAAAGATTCTATTTCTTTGGATTTCATCTTACGGCTCATAGGACCAAGATTAGATGTACCTTCGGTCAGAGCGGGCGGTGCCGTTGAAGAACCGGCGGCCTGAATCTGGATATTAACATTAGGATAGATACGCTTAAACTCTTCAGCCCACAGCGTCATAAGATTAGCCAGGGTATCAGAACCCACACTGCTGAGGTTACCCGATACACCACTGGCACGAGTATAGTCATTTAACCCGCTATCGACCTTGCTGCCAGCCTGCGCCTGCCCGGCAACCAGCGCCGAGGCAACGACCAGCGAAGCAATCAGTTTTTTATGAAACATGGGGACATTCTCCTTAGAAATATTTTTGCAACAAAGGAAAAAGTGTATGCGACAAATGTGACAGTATTATTACGGCTGCGGTAAAAAAATAGCATACGCAAAAATTACGCTAAGTTCGCCCCGATAAACTTACATATATTACAAGCACATGACAGCTCAGCCGTTCAGGCTGGTGACGGGCGCTGGCATGATGTCATTTTTCAATAAAATAATATCGTTAGGAAAATCACAGATGAACGCGCTTCCCCGACCGATTTCACTATCAATGCGCAAATCCGCCTGATGCCGCTGCAGGGCACGCTTAACGATAGCCAGTCCCAGGCCCGAGCCGCCAGTATGACGCGAACGCGCAACATCAACCCGATAAAAACGCTCAATTAGTCGTTCGATATGGTAGGGGGCAATGCCGATACCCGTGTCATTCACCTCGAAGTGGGCTCCCGTCTCATCCCGATACCAGCGAACCCGAATGGCCCCGCCGGCAGGCGTGTAATTAATAGCATTAACCACCAGATTGGAAAATACGCTATCCAGTTCCCTGGGATCGCCACGGAGAAACAGCTCGCTATCCACTTCAAAGACCAGGGTATATTTATTTTCACCGCTGATAATTTGTGCCTCCTCATGCAGACTTCCCAACATCTGCGGCACATTCACTATCTCGCTGCGGGGACCTACTTTTTCATTATCAACATTTGACAGCGTAGTCAGATCATCAGTCAGTCGGCGCATACGAATCGCCTGCTGCTGCATTGCCTGAAAAGTATGCTGCAGACGCTCGGCATCCAGATCCTCGCAATCTTCCAACAAGTTTTCCAGATAACCGTTGATCACGGTCAGCGGCGTACGCAATTCGTGGGAAATATTGGCAACAAAGTCCCGCTGCATTTCTTCCACCCGTTTGTTCAATGTAACATCACGCACTACCACCAGCTTCTGATTATTGCCATAGGGCACGATTTTCAGTGAAAGTATTTTTAACTCGGCAATGGGCGAGGGAAAACGGACCGTTTTTTCCTCATTGCTGTTCCTGAAATATTCCATGACATCAGGATTGCGCAACAGATTGGTAAGACGCCGATCAACATCCTGGGGATATTTCAACCCCAGCAGTTCACCGGCCATTTCATTCCACCATTCAATATCGCCCTGCTCGCGCAGAACAATCACACCCTCAGGCAACGCCGCCGTGGACTCACGAAACCGGCCCAGCAGTTTGACCAGCTTTTTGTTGCGCCGGCGCTTACGCTGCTGCATGTGGTAAATCTCCGTAAAGATATGACCCCACAGACCGCGGGATACCGGTGGCGAGTATTTTTTCCCCTGCCCAATCCAGCGCGCCAACTTGACCAGGTTGTTGAAATACCAGCCAAGCCAGAGCAATACGAAGATCAATAATGCTGTTTTGATGTCGCCAAACATCGTGCCCAGCAAACCAGCAAGCAGACCCAGGAACAGAAATTGCCAGAACTCTTTCACCGCCATGCGGATTTACACCCGTTTGGAGAATCGGTAGCCAGAACCACGTACGGTCTGCACATGCCGATCATATTCAAATGGCGCCAGCGCCTTGCGCAAACGGCGAATATGAACATCTACGGTGCGATCCTCGATATAGACCTGATTTCCCCAAACCTGATCCAAAAGCTGGTCACGGCTGTAAACCCGTTCAGGGTGGGTCATAAAAAAGTGAAGCAAGCGAAACTCAGTCGGTCCTAATTTCACTGTCTTGCCTTGTATATTGACCCGATGCCCGGCAGTATCAAGGCTAAGCCCCTCGATCACGACCATTTCTTCTTCTCTGCTTACCCCTGAACGCCGTAACAGTGCCTTAATTCTTGCAATAAGCTCTTGAGTCGAAAAGGGTTTTGTAATGTAGTCATCCGCGCCAACGGCAAAACCCTTGAGCTTACTGGATTCCTCACCACGAGCAGTAAGTATGATGATAGGCAAATCACGCGTAACATCTTCTCGCCGCAGGCGTCTGGCAAAATCAATACCGCTGATTCCTGGCAACATCCAATCCAGCAATACAATATCCGGTCGCGAACGGGCAATCACATCGGTTGCCTCACGAACATCCTCAGCTTCGAGCACTTCAAAACCCGCCCGCGCCAGAGTGAAGCCCAACATCTCCCGGATAGCAAGCTCGTCCTCAACCACCAACACTCTGGAATTATTCTTGTCCATATAGTTTATCCCGCGATAAATAGTGACATTTTTATGACCAACAATGTCTTGTCGTAGCAAACGACTATTACACCCATGCAACATGACATTGATGTGACAAAATTCACCAGACCCTCTTTTACCCGTAATAAACCAGATAAAACGTGAATAATCACACATTTGGGGGAGAGCCCCCTATTAAATAATATTACTTTATATATAATTTAGAACTCAGAACATATCCTGCATAGGTTAGTTTTTAAACAGATTAAGCTAAGAAAAGCACCATTAACCAGAACAAAGCACTGGTACGGTGTATTTCATTATTTCGTTTGGGTGAATAAACAGGAGTCACACAAACAAATTCTATCGATAAAGAATCAATCTAACTATAACGACCATTACAAAATAATAAAGGCATCAAGGTGAAACTGCTAATATTTATTGTCCTCATCCTCATTTCCCCGCTTAACCAGGCGGCAGATTACCAGTATGTCAGCGACCAGCTGGTCATTACCCTGCGCACCGGGCAGGGTAGTGCATATCAAATTATCCGAACCCTGCCCAGCGGCACTCGACTGGAAGTTCTTGAAATGACGGATACAGGCTATGCCAGAGTCAAAACGGATGATGGCACTGAAGGCTGGATACGCTCCCAATATTTGAGTCCGGAGCCCATCGCACGCTTAAAACTGGAAGCCACGGAAAACAAACTCAACAAACTGAAAGCCGAAAATACCAGTTTACGAGAAAAAACCCAGAAACTACGCAAACAACGACGCGAACTGGAGAATAAGAATAAAGATCTTCTAAGCCGGGTCAAGACAGCAGAAAGCCAACTCATCCGACTCGGCGAAGTTGCGGCCAAACCTATCCTGCTTGACAAGGAAAACCGCAAACTGCAACAGCAGAATATTTTTCTGGAAAAGAAACTACAGATGATGGCCCAGGAAAACCAGGTACTCAAGGATCGTTCCCAGCGGGAATGGTTTATCGCCGGAGCCATCGTCCTGCTCGGAGGCATGTTCCTGGGACTTTTATTGCCCAAAATCCGCTGGAAAAAGAAAAACAGTTGGAAATAACTGAACTAATTATTCATGAGTCCTATTTCCGATAGCAAGACTTTCGTCCGCTGGTTTCGAGATTCTGCCCCCTACATAAACGCCTTTCGCGGGCGTACGTTCGTCATCGCTTTCGGTGGCGAAATGCTGGCGGACGCACAGTTCTCAAGTCTGGTGCACGATCTTGCCCTGCTCAACAGTCTTGGCGTCAAACTGGTGTTGGTGCATGGTTGCCGTCCACAAATCGAAGCCCGCCTGAATAAACATCAGGCCCAGCTGGATTATGTTAATGGCCTGCGCATAACCGATGATGAAGCCCTTATCTGCGTCAAAGAAGCCGCAGGCTGCGTACGCCAGGAAATCGAAGCCCTACTATCCATGGGACTAACCAATTCCCCCATGGCCGGTGCCTGCATCCGGGTAGTCTCCGGTAATTTTATTACCGCCCAGCCACTGGGCGTGCGTAATGGCGTGGATTACCAACATACCGGGGAGGTTCGACGAATTGATACCCCCGCGCTTCAAAACCTGCTGGATTCCTCTGCTATCGCCCTGCTCTCCCCCATTGGCTATTCCCCCACTGGTGAGATTTTTAATCTTCATGCGGAAGATGTCGCCTCGGCTGTTGCCTCACAGCTCAAGGCCGACAAACTGATTTATCTGGTCGATGGCAAGGGCCTGACTGACAATCGCAACCGATTGATTCATGAACTTACCCTCGGCCAGGCCCAAACGCTACTGGACAAGAAATGCAAATGGAGTGAATCCATCCGCCACTGCCTGCAAGCTGCTATCTACGCCTGCGGAGAAGACGTGGCGCGCGCCCATATTATCAACCGCAATATTGATGGTGCACTGCTGCTGGAACTATTTACCCGCGATGGCAGTGGCACCCTGCTAATGGCCGATCCCTTTGAAGATACACGCCAGGCCAGGCTGAATGATATCGGTGGTATCATTGAACTCCTTGCCCCGCTGGAAGCCGAAGATATTCTGGTGCGCCGCTCGCGCGAAAAACTGGAAATGGAAATCGAGCACTTCACGGTGGTGGAACGTGACGGCACTATTGTTGCCTGTGCCGCGTTATATCCTTATATTAAGGAAAAAATCAGCGAGCTGGCCTGTCTGGCCGTACATCCGGATTATCGCACCCAGGGGCGCGGTAACGCTTTATTAAGCTATATCGAAAAACAAAGTCGACAGCAGGGTATCAACCACTTGTTCGTACTCAGCACGCGCGCCTCGCACTGGTTTCGTGAACACGGATTCATGCCTGGCTCGTTAGACCAACTGCCTGTCAAACGGCGGGCACTATACAACTATCAGCGCAGCGCAAAGGTTTTCATCAAGGATCTCGTTTAATGAGAACTGCGGGCAAGGCCGAAACAGACTCGGCGGCCATCCGTCCTTTTTTAAAATGGGCCGGCAATAAATATCGGGTTCTCGAACAAATCAAACTGCTGCTTCCGCCAGGGCGACGCTTGATCGAACCCTTCGCCGGTTCTGGCGCTCTGTTTTTGAATACCCATTACCCGAACTACCTGCTCTGTGATACCAATGCCGACCTGATTAATCTGTATCAATACCTGAAACAGGAAGGCATGGTTTTTATCCGTTACTGTAAGCCTTATTTCAGCGGTGAATACAATAATCCTGACAGTTATTACGCCCTGCGCAAACGATTCAATGCGACTAACAATATTCGCCAGAAAGCAGCTTTATTCCTTTATCTCAATCGACATGGCTATAACGGTCTCTGCCGTTATAATTCAAAGGGCGGTTACAATGTGCCTTTTGGACGCTATGTGCGACCTTATTTCCCGGAAAAAGAAATGCTGGCCTTTCATCACAAGGCGCAATCAGCAAGTTTTAAGAACTGCTCGTTTGAGGCGTCTCTCAATCTTGCCCGTGCAGGCGATGTAATCTATTGTGACCCACCCTATGTCCCTCTGTCGGAGAGCGCCAACTTTACCAGCTACAGCAGCGGCGGATTTGATCTGCAACAGCAACAAAAACTGGCACAACTGGCCGAACAGTATCGTCAGGACAAGGTTTCAGTCCTCATATCAAATCACGATACCCGTTTTACCCGCAAAATCTATCAGCATGCCGATATGCTCAGGTATTTCAAGGTTCAGCGTTCCATCAGTTGCAATGGCCAGAAACGCAAGCATGCCGATGAGGTTCTGGCGCTGTTCAAGATTCAGGATAAACGGCCATGATGTCTCGATTCCGGCGCAGCATAGAAAAAATATGCCGCCGTCACCTGCTATTATTTTTGTCCGGCATATTCATCCTCGGCATCCTGTTTTGGGGAGGCTTTAACACCGCGCTCGAAAAAACCAATACTCTTGATTTCTGTATTAGCTGTCACGAGATGAAGGACAATGTATACCAGGAATACCGTCACACCATACATTATAGTAACCGTACCGGCGTAAGAGCCACCTGCCCGGACTGCCATGTACCTAGAGAATGGGGCCACATGCTGGTGCGAAAAATACGCGCCACCAATGAACTTATGCACAAAGTTCTGGGCTCGATAGATACACCGGAAAAATTTAAGGCTAAACGCTTGGAATTGGCCCGTCATGTCTGGCAAACCATGAAAAACACAGATTCGAGAGAATGTCGAAATTGTCATAACTTCAACGCCATGGATATGTCACGACAGAAAAGTCGTAGCCGCACCATTCACCGCCTGTCGCAGCAACGCGGCAAAACCTGCATTGACTGTCATAAAGGCATCGCCCACCACTTGCCGCCAAATTATGAGGCTTATCGCGGCGGTAGTGATGATGATCACGATTACTACAGTGCGCAAAAAGTGCCCTGCCAACGCTGCCACGCTGACATGCCGACAGAAAATAATGAACACTGGGATTAATCTGAAACTCTGGATATAATCTATCCAAGAGAATAATTCAGTTTAGAAGAATTTGCTCTCACCAAAGTCCCGAACAAAAGAAACCACGAGAAAAAGGCATGAACAATCCCTTTCAGGAACAACTCCTCAAAGCTGGCGTCGTCAGCAAACAGCAGGTGCAGAAAGCAAACAAGGACAAGCAGAAAAAGAAAAAACAACAACGCAATCAAAAACAGGCGACAACAGATGCAACCAGTCTTAAAGCTCGCCAGGCTGCGGATGAAAAAGCACGGCGTGACCGCGAACTAAATCAGCGAAAACAGGAACAGGCACGAAAAAAAGCTATTTCTGCTGAAATCAATCAACTCATTAGCACCAACCGCATTGAACGAAATGAACAGTGCGATATTCCCTATAACTTCGAACATCAGAAAAAAGTCAAGCGGATTTATATTAACGAGGAAATGAAACAAAAAGTGATCCAGGGGAAATTAGGTATTGCCCGTATAGAAGGTCGTTATGAACTGGTGCCCCGCGCCATTGCTGAAAAAATTCAGCAGCGAAATGAAAAACGGATTATTTTATTTGATAATGAAACCGTCGACGTTGATGAAAATGATCCCTACGCTGAATATAAAATCCCTGATGATTTGATCTGGTGATTTGACTGCTCGAAGTTAGAATCCAGAAAACTATTTCCACTTAAACCTCGTTTCAGTTTGTGGACCAGGACGATATTTAAGCTGCACCCCTTTTAGAAAGTTACGCAAAATCTGATCTTTGCACTCGCGGTAATGTTTATGATCTGCTCTGCGAAAAAAGGCGCTTAATTCATGTTTGCTGATGCGTGTGTCAACCAGGCTCAGTATTTCCAGTATATCGTCGTCCTTCAAATTTAAGGCGATTTTTAATTTTCTGAAAATAATATTGTTAGTTAAGTTTTTCTCGGGGCTGATCGAAGGCCCTTCTTTTTTACCTCGCTTATAGTTAATCAAACCGTTCAGAAAAATCGCCAACTGGGCGTCATTACAAGTTTGATAGGCGGGATCATCCTCTTTTTTTAGCCAGTTGCTAACCTGTTCCTGGCTTACCTTATAATCAGCCAGGGCAAATATGCTCACTATTTTCGATTCGTGATAGTCGAAGGTATAACGGATGCGGCGCAAAATATCATTATTTGTCACTAAAGTTACCTATTCAAAGTCTTTTCTGTTGCTGTTCGAAGGAAATGCCGAAGAGGCATAAAATCACGCAGCCCCGCTTATGGGGCTGACTCCGCCTTTTTGACGCGGATTTTACTTCCGGCCACATCTTTACCATTCAGACTCTTCATGGCTGCCTTGGCCTCGCCCGCCCTGGGCATCTCGACAAAACCAAAACCTTTTGAGATAGCCGTTTTTTCATCCATCACCAAGCTGCAGGACTGTACTGTGCCGTGGACTTCGAACATTGCCAGAATTTCGGCCTCAGTAGTAATGCGAGCAAGATTGCGTACTATTAATTTCATGGGATTACCGGGTAATTATAACGTACACACATTATAACGCCGCAAACTGACTGAGGGGATATATTTGAGGAGAAGGGATAAAACAGTTGCCTGCATAAAGAACCGGATAACAACGAGCAAACGGTTTTTACACTGATTTCAAACTTGCCTGTCTTGACTGAACCCTGATGGCCCTGGGTTCAACTATACAGGCTTCCCGGCACAGCGCACAGCCGCTGCACAGCGTTTGCTCAATGACCGGTTTTTCACTCTGCCAGAGCAGGGCGCCGGGAACCGGACAACTGCCACGGCAGGCGCCGCACTCAGGCCCGGCGTAGGGCAGACAGGTTTTTTCGTTTATGCTAACTCGCGCAAGCTTCGGCCAGACAGGCCCTTGAAGATTAGATTCTGCCTCGTCATCGGTTTCGATTACGGGCCGTTTCAACGCCCCGGCCTCACAAGCCTGTACACAAGGCCAGTCCTGACACAGATGACAGGCCTGATTCAGTAAATTCATTACCGGCGTCCCCACTACCTGCGCACCGCGCCTGGCGGGCAGGGGAAAAATCACATGATAGCGGCAGGCCTCGGTGCAGGCCTTGCAGCGGGTACAGGCTAATAAAAAATCCAGCTCATCCAATGCAAAAGGCGGGCGGATCCAGTGCGCAGCATTCTGTTGCACCTGGTCATTAACATGCTCGGTTACTGCCCGCACCGCTTTACCGGCGCTACGTCTGAAAAAATCTCTGCGATCCACTTTGATATACCCCTTACATTCGCATGATCATTGGCTGCATCAGTAACCACAGATGAAAACCGTTGATGACAATAATAAAGATCAGCACGGGCAATAGACGCCAACCGGCAGAGGGCAATAAACGTTGACCACGATGGCGCAAGACTTTAATCGCAATCCAGAAGCCAAACATCATCAACAAGCCCTGGAGGGTAAACAACAGATCCTGGGACATCAGCATATCAAAATGCCGCTGGTGTTTTTCCGCCATGCTCAATGGCGCAAGACCGATCCCCAATGGATTCAGAAACATTGCCGCCAGACCCACGCCTTCTCGCACCAGATGGTTGAGGTTGTGCGCAATATGATAGGCAAAAGCCAATGGCAAGGTGACAAAGGCCATCCCGGTAAACAGGGCACGAAATTCGACATGCTTGTGGTTGAGGCGCTGCAAAACAAAAATTGTCAGCGCATACAACAACGCGGGTAACAGCAGGCTAAGCATCAGACCGATAGAAAAACTGGCCAGCAACTGGCCGGAATCACCAATCTTCTGCGCCAGTGCACTCATCCACTGTTCCCAGAACGGCATCATGGTCAGGCCATGAAAGGCCGTCAGGGCCAGTAGGCCAAGCATGAACCAGGCTTCATCCCAATGCGGCCGGGCATCAGCCACCGCCTCATGACTGGGCGGACGCAGACGCCAGGACACATTTTGTTGCGGACAACTGCGGGCGCAGTTGCCACAGGAGGTGCAATAGGTATTCTGAGTCAAGGTCCCCATTACCAGTTGCGTCGGACAGGGGTCCACGCTATCACTGCCGTTATAACATTCCAGTGTGGTGCAGGCGGCGCAGACATCGGGCTTGATCGGCCGCAGTTCTACCGGTGCGAGCTGGGCATAAAAACCAACCGTGCGTCCCACCGGGCAGATATAACGGCAGAAAGCCTTATTCTTGAACAGCGCCATCGCCAGCGTTGCCAGGACCACCATCAACAACGATAACAGAGCCGTGGCATAAGGACTGGTAGTGACGCCTACCCCCAGCTCCAGCCAGGTCAGGCCGATAAACATCAACAGCGCGGGCCACACGCTACGCAAGTAACGGGGAACTTTCAGATCAAGGCTGTTATTGATTTTACCGAACCACAATCGTGGTCTGACCATCCAGCTTGCCAGCGTATCCCAGGGACACACCGCACACCAGGCGGAGCCCAGAAAGAAGATCGAGACGATCAAGCCCGCCCACCAGATATTCCAGGTCAGCACTGTTGCCAGATTTCTACCCGCGATCGGCGTTCCATAAAGTCCGGCAATAATGACCAGCAAAAACAGAGCCACCACTACCAGCTTCAACAGCCGCAGCAACCAGGGTGAATGAAGCATGAAACGAACCAGCGGACGACTTAGCCAGAAGTCATCCAGACTGAAGGTTCGCCGTTCAAGCTGCATCGGAACCTTTGCTATTAACGACCACAGGCCCAGCGCTAACATGAAGCCCCAGACAAGATAGCCCCACGGCTCCGGCAGGCCAGGATGGGTCATAATCATGATGCGTTCCGGTTATCGAGTATTTTTTCCCGCATCAGACGCTTACGCTGCACAATGTTCACCCCCACCAGCAGCAGTACGATACTGCCCAGAGCAATACCAACGGGCAGCATGGAACTACTCTCGCCAATTTGCAGGGGAAAGTCGATGCTATAAGGTTCGCCATCCGCCTCAAACTTTGCGGTAATAATATAATTCCCCTTTTCCTTGAAAACAAATCCTTGCCGGTAAACGCCATCATATACCTCCTGGGTTCCCAGATTTTCTTCTTTCGAATCGGCAAACCAGCCGCCATCACGAACCAGAAAGGTAATGGGTGAGGCCAACGCATCGCCTGAATCAATTCGTGAAGCGTAGATATTGATGCGGCCTTTTTCTCCCGGTTTGGGAAAGGCCGGAAAAATCATATAGGTGACAAAGTAATTACCAATCTGGGTTTCCACCTGCATGCTGGGTGGCGTATTCGAATCTTCATTCAGGCTGTAGGCCGGTCGGCCAAGAATGTGGTGTGAAAAAGCATTGGCGGATAATAAAAGACCTAGCGTTAACAGCAGTATTTTCTTCATACAGGTATTAGACTTTGGTATAAAAGGATACATCGGTAAACTCATCCCGGCTTCGAATTTTCACTTGAATTAAATATAATCGCACGTCTTATCCGATGGTATGTTGTACCACTGTTCCCATAGATGGCTCGACAATCCGGATCGGAAGACTCGGGTGTGGACATATTTCCACACACATGCCACAGCCAACACAACCCTTCTCCTTTACCACCGGACGATACATATTGGCAAACTCAAACACAATCGCTTTATCACCCAGAGGACAGATCGCCACACAGGCACCGCATACGCCACGATCCACCCAGGGATAACAGGCACTGCGATCAATCTGTGCAAGCCCCATCTTGACTTTGTTGCGTGCCACTTGCGTAATCGCCTCAGTCGGACAAACCTGCATACATTTACCACAAAGCGTACAACCCCGTTTTTCCGGATTGATGTAGGGCGTATTAACCTGATTAGCGCCTTCCCGTTTATCAAACAGAATACATTTCGGCGGACAGATCTCTCCACACAGGCCACAGCCGATACAGGCACTGACAAAGGCATCGTCATTCGCTAGTGAACCGGGGGGGCGCAGGTGGCGGGAAAAGTCACGCGCCACGGCGGGACTCAGCAAACGCGCAAGCCCATAGGGCAACACCGCCGCACCCAGCATGCTGGCGCTTGCGATCAATCTCTGTAAAAAGGAACGTCGTTGCATAGTCTCATTCAGCACCTGACTGTAAACGCTTATATTTCTTGCCGAGGTGTCCCGGCCCCTGATTCTCATCGTCCCGCAGGCGGGTGACAAAGGTCAAGGCATCGGTCGGGCAAACCGCTATACAGGCTGTACAGTTATTGCATTCCTGGCCGAAGTCATCATGCAGGGGATCCAGCCCGAACTCACAGACCGCGTTACACTTTGCACAGTCATTGCAGTTTTCCACGATGCGCCGAATGCGAAATAACCTGAATCGGCCCAGCAGGGAATAGAGCGCACCACCGGGACAGAGGTAGCGACAGAAACCCCGGCGGGAAACCAGCAAATCAAACAACAGGGTCAGGACAAAAAACACCAACCCGGCACCGGCACCGCCAAGCGCAATACCAAAGTACAGTTCACGTCCGACAATGGCCGGTGGATAAATAACCGAGAGCAACACCGAACCACTAATGGCAGACAGAACAACGCCAACCAGCAATACCCCATATTTAAGTCGCCGATCAAAGTGACGATGACCTGTCCGGATACCAAAGCGTTGTAATGTCAGCGCGGCAATAGTATTAAGTTCATACAAAAAGGTAGCCGGACAAATCCAGCCACAGTAAAAACGTCCAAACAGTAGAGTAAAAATAACCGGCAGCAGTGCGGTCAGGACAAAGGGCCAGTAAACCGAAAGACTGGCGGCTGTCTGACCGACAACGGCAAGCGGATCGGAGATCTGATAACCGAAAAAATGACCTGACCAGGTATTGCCCTTGATGGCATCCAACTCATCAGCCGGATTATCCGTAATCGGCGAGGTCAGCGTTTCCATAATATCAAATAGTTCTTTTTCGGTCGGATCCAGCAGATCATAGGAAAAAGACGCTACATACGTCTGGTAGACATGCACAAAAGGCAGAGCTATCAGCATTAGAAGCACCAGGCTCAAGACTAACCAGCGCAACTTGTTGAGATGACGCCAGAGGAAAAAAGGTTTCAGTTTGGCCTTCATGAAGGGATGCTCACCTTACGCATATGCTCAGGAATGATTTTGATCGCCTGTGGCAACTGGATACAGGAACGTTCACACAGGCCACAACCCACACAGGCGTCAAGCACATGGGGCTGTTCCAACATGCCAACCCGGATAGCCACATCCTGCAGCGGACAGGCGCGATAACAGACTCCGCAGGTTTTTCCCTGATAGGAGAGGCAGAGGCTTTTCTCCACCCGTGCTTTACCCATTTTCACATGGGCAAGAATATCTTCGGCTGTCCGCGCAAGCGGCTTAATGGCGCCGGTAGGACAGGCCTGTCCGCATTTCATACATAAAATGCAGGCCTTGGTGCGGGGAACAATATAAGGGGTATTCAGTGAATCGAGACCATTTTCGAAATTAAAATATTCGATACAGCGATTCGGACAAACCTCACCACACTGGCCACAACGAATGCAGCGGCTCTCGAATTCAGCCTCGGCCAAGGCCCCCGGGGGACGTAAATAACGCTGGCTAGTTTGCGCCGAAAATGCCGCTTCGGCCAGTGATGAGGTCAAGGCCGAGCTTGCCACAGCACCGGCAATAAGTTCTTTTAAAAAATGGCGTCTTTTCATTTCAAATGGCTATAAGCAACGGCATGCGACACACCCAACCCGGCGTGCCGCATCCGGAACACTACTTAAGTACAACTCCTGAAAACAAACAAATCATACCTTTTCGATACGACAGGCCAGTTTCTTGAAATCCACCTGGCCGGATACCGGATCGAAGGCGCGACTGGAAACCGCATTCACCAGCCATTTGTTCTTTTTCGGATCCGCGCTGTCAGCCACCGACAGATTCCAGGGGCTGAATAAGTAACCCCGGGGCACCGAGTTACGCGCCGGTCGTACGATACTGTTGGTGCCAACCTGGGCGCGGGCCTGATAATATCCACGGCGCGTAATCAGACGAACCTGATCGCCATCCTTGATCCCCAGTTTGGCGGCATCATCCGGATGCATTTCCACATACTGTTCCGGAACCAGACGCCGGGTGGTCGGACTGCGATTGGACTTGGCGGTATGGAAGTGTTCATAAACCACGCCCAGCCCCAACCAGTAGGGATATTTGTCTTTTGGAATATCCCGCCATTTTCTGTCCCGATATCCTTCATCCGGTAAATCTGGCGTCAAGGCCATATCACGCGCCTTTTTAATGACGTCGAGATTGTCGATAACATAATGATCTTTCTTAACCCCGAACTCCATCAGTTTTTTCGTGATCGCCTCACGCTGACTGTAATCCTGCTGGCACAGTTTCATATGCACCTTACCATCTTTGGTACGAAAGTAACCATAGGGCTTGGATTTCCAGACGCCTTCCTGATTCATATAACGACGTTTGGCGCCGCCAGCTTTGGCAATACTGTAAGTCGGCGCTGGCCATTGAATACCACGAAGATCGATTAACTGCTGGTAAAGACCGATACCATCCACTTTCTCCACTTCCAGCATGCCGGTAAGATCGGTATCACTACCTGCCGAAGCCTCAACTACCGAACGAAATACCTGCTCGGCATCATAAAAGCCCTTGTCGTTCTTGCCCCAGGGGAAGATCTTATTAGCATCCAGCCCCAGCAGGGTTGCGAGTTCCTTACCCTTGTCAATCACCATATCCATATCCGGCAGACACCCCGGAGGTGGAGTACCCCCTGCCTGACAAATATTGATGCGGCGTTCCGAACTGATATAGACGCCATCCACTTCGCCCCAGGTTGCTGCCGGAAAAATTACATCGGCAAACAGGTTGTTGGGCGCGTGACGATAGATCTCCTGCACCACATTGAAGGACTTCATCAGCCCTGGGCGCACCAGGTTATGCTGATCGGGAAGATCAATATGGGTTGCATACACCAGGAACATGGCCTTGATTTCACCCTTGTTGGCACGTTCCATCATACCGATGGCCATGCCCCGGTTATCGGAATTCATGGCGTGGATCAGATTTTTCTCCGGCACACCCCATTCTTTCGCCATGTGCTTGCGATGTTTTGCATTTTTCAGCGGCATATTGAACGGCAGACGACCGGTCAGGCCACCGGTAAACCGTTCACCCATTGCATTCGGCTGACCGGTCATGGAGAAGGGACCACAACCCGGCTTGGCCAGGTTGCCCGTCAGGGTCAGCAAATTGATAATGGAAATGACATTGTTCTGACCGTGAATATGTTGGTTATAACCAATCCCCCACATAATGATCACGCCACCGTAACCATCACCTTTTTGATCCATCTTGCTGCGTTTCAAACGTTTGCGCGTAGCATCGGCAAACATACCGGCTACACGACGAATCATGTCCGGCGTTACCTTGTCACTGCCCATGCGATCCTGGACTTGCTCCGGACTGTAGTTCTTTTTCACGCCATCGACATATTCCTTCCAGCCTTTGACATGCGCTTTAAGAAAATCCCAGTCAATCACATCATCATGATCTTCCAGTAGAACATTGGCCAGTGCGTTCAGGAAACTGATGTCTCCGTTGAGTACTGGAACATGCACATGATTTTTGGCGTCGATATCAGCATAACCCTGACTCGAACCAGTCCAGCGCGGGTCAACGATGACCGTTGGAATGTCATTTTTCTTTTTGTAATCGGCAATACGCCAGTAAATAATCGGGTGCGATTCACGTGCGTTATGACCAAAATGCATTACCATATCAGTCATTTCCAGATCTTCATACGCCAGTGGCGGCGTATCCGAACCCAGGGTGGCGAAATAACCGGTGACAGCCGAGGTCATGCACATGCGCGCATTGGCTTCGATGGTATTGGAACCCAGCACCCCCTTCATAAACAGATTTTCGAGGTACTGGCCTTCCATGGTTAACTGACCCGAGCCATATAGGGCAATGGAATTACCGCCGTATTTCTTGACGAAATAGGCAACCTTGTGCGCCACCATATCCGACGCCTCTTTATAAGGTACGCGGACGAACAGATCGTCATCAAAAGCATTCTTGGTCTTGCTGATATATTCCATATCACCATGGCCGGGTTTGTTCCATTCCTCCCAGACATCCTTGCGCACATAGGTATCCCCTTCCATGCGATCGACATAGATGGGTTCAGCCGCTGTCAGACCCTTGATGCATTGCAGACCATAGTTGGTCGGATGATCCTTGTCCGGTCGCATGGAAACGATCCTGCCATTTTCCGAAATAATCACCGTGCCGCAACCCACCCCGCAGTAGGGGCATTGAGCCAGCGCAGTGCTGCGTTTTACAGACGGTTTATCTGTAGATGGCGCGGCTTCCAGCTCGGGGTTGTTACCCACAAAGAGTCCTGCACCAACGGCTGACCCCGTAATAAACGTGCTGTTTTTAATAAAGTCGCGCCGGGAAATATCTTTAATGCGTTTCATAGTTGTTCATTCCCATATAATTGATTATATCTGATATAAATATCCGCTTAGCGTGCCCGGTTATGTTGATCACCCAGACTACGCAGATAGGCAATCACATCTTCAATTTCTGAATCGCGCAGATTGGCCAGACCATCGGCACCGGAAAAACCGCGCATCCGGGTATTAGAACGGCCATGTTTGATCGTTTCACGGATAAAACCATCCGAGACCTTGTTCAGAAAACCGGATTTGCCAATCGCGGTACCAACCACTCCGGCACCGTACCCCTCACCTTTGTCACCATGACAGGCCACGCAGATCTCCTTAAACCAGAGTTTGCCCTTACGCGCATCACCAAAGCTCACCGGCTCGGCATCCACTTCTTTAGCCCGGTTGGGTAATTTTTCATGGCTCCGCAAATAGGCAACAATGGCCCCGATTTTCTTCTTGCCAAGATGGGCAAAAGGCGGCATGCCCGTACCTGTACGGCCATCACGAATAGTCGACATAAAGAATTTGTCTGAACCAATACTGAGCAATTCCTTATTGGTTAACGATGGCGCGAACCCCGGTTTGCCGATAGCATCAGCCTGATGACAAACCTGGCAATTCTGTTCGAACAGGTGTTTTCCCTGCGCAACTTCACCTGAAGCCGCATGCCCCGCAGAGCCAATTGCCAACAGAGCCAAACCCACTGCCCCGCTGACAAATCGTTGATGGCGTATCATATATTTACCCTCATAATTTATAGTTCCGGCCTCATTGATGCAGGTGCAAACTGAAATTTACGCCGACATCGGCAGCACACAATTTGTTTTGTGTTCATGTTATAGCAAGCGTTCAGCACTATTGTCTAACCTCGCCCAGCCCGGGAAGGCTTGATATCAGCCCCCTCTACCACTCTGGTGGTAACATTAAAAATGAACTCAAGCCTTTGTAATTTATAAGTTTATTTGTATCTGTGCGGCATATCATACAGTCTGAACGGTTATTTTGACTCTTTGGTAGTAGCCCCTCCGGCATGCCCGTTCAGGTGCCTATCCTGCGAACAGAACAGCACTATCCGATTTTAGACTGTGGCATTGACCAATATGAATCAATCACCAGCATGATCAGGGAACGGGATATTTTTCTTGAACAGATACAACATCTTCAGTGAGTTTAACAAGAAGGGATACCTCTGAATAAACAGCAGCATTAACAGAATACAAATTTTAGTCGCAATTTATTTTTATCCTGAACCGTTAGCGTAAAAGTTTTATAAGGAAACAACTCTACCCATCTTAAATAACGATAGCTTCACATGTGTGATTTTTCGAGGACAAATGATGCATCAATGTACCTCTGAAAAATTTATTTTCCTTATGAAACCTTTACAGAAGCTTCATAAATTTTTCATGCGATTACGATAGTGTGATTCCAGTCGAGACAATCCCTCCCCTTGGCTAAACCGCTCAGCTTACAACAACCCATACATATAGGAGTTAAATCATGTTTGGAAATCAAGCTCTCTTGGTTCGTTACTCATCGTCAATTGCTCTTGGCGTTAGCCTGGCTGTCGGCGCATTGCTAACAATGCCTGCTCATGCACATACCCGACATTCAGATAGTTCTACTATCACAACTACGCCGATCAAACATGTGATCATAATTTTCCAGGAAAATGTTTCTTTTGATCATTATTTTGGAACTTACCCCAAGGCTCTTAATCCTCCCGGTGAGCCTGTTTTTATCGCCCGATCGGACACCCCTGCAATTAACGGTTTCAACCAAACGCTGCTTATGCACAATCCTAATAGTGCTAATCCTCAACGCCTGTCTCGCAGCGAAGCCTTGACCTGCGATCAGAATCATAACTACACTGCCGAGCAGTTAGCGGTGCATGGTGGACTTATGGATAAATTCATAGAAAACACCAACCGCGAGTCGTGTTCAGCTCCAGATATCAGTAAACAAAATCTGGTTATGGACTATTACGATGGCAACACGGTTACGGCTCTATGGAACTATGCCCAGAACTTTGCCATGAGCGACAACTCTTTCTCGACAACCTTTGGTCCCTCGACACCCGGTGCGCTTAATCTGGTTTCGGGCCAGACTCACGGCGCGATATCGACTCAGCCTGCGACCGACACCTATGGTGTTGTAAACCCGGATGCAACCGGTGTTGGCACCGTAATCAATGATCCCAACCCGACCTTTGACGATTGTTCACCGGGCAAGTACCCGACCGTATCAATGACGAATAACAGGAATATCGGCAACCTGCTCAATGCCAAAGGTGTTACCTGGGGCTGGTTTCAGGGTGGCTTTAAACCGACTGCCATGAAAAATGGCAAAGCAGTTTGCGGCCAGCAACAGGCCAATGTCGGCGGTGCCATGATTACCTCTTACAGCCCTCATCATGCCGCTTTCCAATATTATAAATCGACATCCAACCCGCATCATCTACCACCCGTCTCAGTGGCTAAAATTGGCTACAATGATCAGGCCAATCACCAGTATGATATGGTTGATTTCTGGGCCGCTGTAGATGCCCACAACCTGCCCGCAGTAAGCTTCTTAAAGGCAGGCAAAGCACAGGATGGCCATGCCGGTTATTCGGATCCGCTTGATGAGCAGCAATTTATTGTGAAGACCATCAACCGCCTGCAACGAACAGCGTACTGGCGCAACACTGCGGTTATCATTGCTTATGACGATTCCGACGGCTGGTATGATCATGTTATGCCGCCGATCATCAACCACTCCAGTGATCCAGCCAATGACGCCCTCACTAATGGCAGCTGCGGCGATGTAACTGGCGATGGTACCTACATGGATCGTTGCGGCTACGGCCCGCGCCAACCTCTGTTGCTGGTTTCTCCCTGGGCGAAGGTTAACTATGTTGATCACAGTATTACTGATCAGACATCGATTCTGCGTTTTATCGAGGATAACTGGAAACTGGGACGCATTGGTGACGATTCCTTCGATGCCAAGGCAGGATCGCTGGAGAACATGTTCGACTTTAGCGATCATCACGGCAAAGCCCCGCGCCTGTTCCTGAATCCGGAACAAGGTACGAATATCAGCCGTCACGTTCGTGATGGCAGAGCCTTCGATGCTGAGAATGGTTTGGCTAAAAATGTGACTGATTAAATTCATTTACATAGCAGTCATATCTACAATCAGCCCGGCCAGGAAGCCCCCCTTCCTGGCCTTTTTTGCTGTAAAATAAACCTTTCCCAGGAAATACTTCCGTCGAAATAAATGTCCCGGCCGTAAGCAGATACGGGATCTACCAAATCGGTTCGTAGTCAAACAAGCATTAATGGCACACCTGTAGCCGAAGGATCTTCTTTTAGAATGCGTCACGGACAGATACAATAGGTACATGCCCTTACGCATTCGTCATTCATTGTTGTTTAATCTGGGTACTGTGATGACCGCCATCACCCTGCTGGCTTTCACCAGCATGGCCGTATCCCTGTTTATTGCCGACACCATGGAGGGCGAGGCCACGGCTATTAATGAGTCTGGCGCTCTGCGCATGCGTTCCTACCGGATTGCCAGCAGCCTGGTTTATGATGCTGTCGATATTAAGGAGCAGTGGCAAAAAACCTATGCACTGGTTGAAGAATTTGAGCAGCATTTGCATAGTCCTGAACTAACAGCGGTAATCCCCAAAGACAAGCAGCAGCCCCTGCGCCAGGCCTATGATCGCATCGAGTTCCAGTGGCGCGAGGAAATACGCCCGCTGCTTGATATTTATCTGGATGGCATCCTTGGTTTTCTGCCGGAGAGCAGCGGAGGACAGGACTTCTCCATCAGCCAGGATGCCGTTACCAATCTGCGCGCCCAATATTTTGCCAATGTCAGCGGGTTTGTGAACAATATTGATTACCTGGTATCACTGCTTGAAGAAGATGCGGAAGCCAATGTTCATGATCTACGAATTTACCAGTTTTTTGCTCTTTTACTGACCGTTATCCTGGCTCTGACCGGACTGATCCTGGTCAACCTGCGCATCCGCCTACCTCTGCAGCAATTACTGATTGGCGCCGAACGCGCGCGCCAGCGAGATTTCTCGTTTCGCACCCGGCACACCGGCAGGGATGAGCTTGGACAACTGGGTCTGGCCTTTAACAGCATGGCGGAAGATCTTTCCCGTATTTACAATGAACTGGAAGATCGTGTACAGCAAAAAACAACCGATCTAAAACGCAGTAATTGTTCGCTCGAACTGCTCTATAATACGGTCAGGCGTCTTAATCTCGCCTCATCCCCGCATGAAGCCTACCCCGAACTGCTACAGGATATTGAGAAACTGGCTGACATGCATTGCGGCGCGATTTGTCTGAGCCATCAGGATAGCAAAACAGCCGCCATGCTGGCCTCGACCCTGGACAAAGAAACCTGTATCAAACAACTATGTGAAAAAGAAGGCTGTAGCCGCTGTTTACACAGCGATGATATCCAGAATCTGAAACTGGACAATAATCGAAATATTGTTACGATTCCGATCCAGGATAAAAATCAGCAGTATGGTGTGCTTCTAATGGCACCCCATGCGGGCAAAACCATTGAAACATGGCAGATACAGTTGCTGGAAACCATTGCCGGCCACATCGGCATAACTCTCAACAGTCTGCAACAGGCGGCTGAAAATCAGCGTCTGGAACTAATGGAAGAACGCAGCATTATTGCCCGCGAACTACACGACTCACTCGCACAATCGCTGACTTTCATGAAAATACAGGTCAGCCGACTACAGGCAGAGCTAAAAAAACCCGAAAATGAAGCCACCACAGAAAACATCATTACCGAACTGCGTCTGGGTCTGAACAGCGCCTATCGAGAGCTACGTGAATTGCTGACCACCTTCCGTCTTAAGATCGATGGTGAAACTTTCAATCAAGCCTTATACAAAACCGTGGAAGAGTTCAATGAGCGTAGCGACACACATATTCACTGCGACAACCGTCTACCCTATTTCAACCTGACCCCCAATGAAGAAATCCATGTTCTGCAATTAATTCGTGAAGCCCTGTCCAACGTTATTCATCATGCCCAGGCACAAAACGCGCAGGTGTTATTAAAATACAACCCGCAGGGCGATATTCAGATCCACATCGAAGATGATGGCATCGGCATTGACGAATGCCCGTCACAGTCACATCATTATGGCCTGACAATTATGAATGAGCGCAGCAAAAGCATACATGGCCATCTAAGCATAGAAACCCGTGCCAGTGGTGGAACTCTGGTCAAACTAATCTTCAGCCCAAGCAACCCCATCAAACCGGTTAATTTTCAACATGAATGAACAGACTACCAATTCCATTCTGATTATCGATGATCATCCCTTGTTGCGGCGCGGCATAAACGACCTTGTCAGCATGGATGACTCTTTCCAGGTTATTGCTGAAGCCTCTAATGGCACCGAAGGTTTAGAGTTGGCTCGATCATTAAACCCAGACATCATTCTGCTTGATCTGAATATGGAAATAATGGATGGTCTGCAAACACTGATAGCACTCAAAGCCGCCGAACTGGACAGCCGCGTCGTTATTCTCACCGTATCGGATAATGAAAAAGATGTTGTCGCCACCCTGCGTGCTGGCGCTGATGGCTACTTGCTCAAGGATATGGAACCGGAAGACATGCTGGCGCGACTGCATCAGGTCGTCAACGGTCAGATCATACTCAGCGACAAGGTTTCCCAACTGGTCGTTCGAGGTCTACACGAAGAATCACGCGAAAGCGTCAACCTGACCAACCGCGAAGAAGAGATCCTGGCCCTGATTGCAAAAGGCATGAGCAACAAACTGATCGCCCGCGAACTGGATATCGTTGAAAGTACGGTCAAGGTTCACGTTAAACACTTGCTGCGCAAACTAAAATTGCGAAACCGGCTTGAGGCCGCCATCTGGGTAATCGAACAGAATAAGTAATGAAACCGGCTTGCGGGTCGATATATCGACTGGAGAACCGGGAAATTGTTAGGCATCATTTGTTCTTGCTTGATCAGGAAAATTTTTCCGTTGCCGAAAGTCCGGTTTAATGCTTTACCCGACATGAAAATAAAGTGAGATTAATCAACCAGGAGGGAACAATTTTATGCTGCGCAATCTTTCTGTTTTTTTGATTATTTTAGCATTAAGTTACTCAGTCCGTCTTTTTGCCAAGGATTACCGTATTAGTGTTGCACGACTGCCTCTCTACAGCGAAAGTGCCAATAAAGGAATATTGATTGATATTTTAAAAGCCATGGATAAAGAATATAAAGGCGGAAAATTTATTATTCAGGTTTATCCCTTTCAGCGATCAGTTAACAACGTAATCAATGGTCAAGCAGACTTTCATTTCCCCACCATTGGCTCACACATATGGGCAAGAGAAAATGATAAATTTGAACAACAATTAAATAAACAGGGCATCCGCCGCTCATCAGTAAGCTTAACAAAAACCCATTTCGCACTGTACAGCAATAGCGACAAACCTCCTCTGGATATCAACAAACTTGAGCAATACCGAATTGAAACGGATAGCGCCCATACGATATTCTTTAATCCAAAGATAGAAGGGACAACCTGTTTGCCCTGTAGCGTGAGAAAATTGTCTGCTGGCAGAATAGATGGCCTGATTTTCGCTGCACGGGAAATTGATGGAATGATCAAAAAAGCCCACATAAAAAATATCCGCCGACAAAATTATAAAATATTCGGTTCAAAATTTATTTTGCCATTAGGCCCCAAAGGAGATGAAATAGACAAGCTACTTGCTAAGCTGATAAAAAGGATGATAGAAAAAGGCACCTTGCAAAGAGTCGCAAAGCCATATAGCCGTTATTTTGAAAAAAATTTTTCTGCGCCTTATTTGCCTACTCTCCAGGACATAAAGAACCAATAATGTAATGTTTAAATTGAAACAATCTTCGCCTTTATCTCGCCGTTTATTAATTACCATCCTGCTTTCAAGTTCATTAGTTACGCTTATTATTACAGCAATACAACTTACCCTGGATTACAAAAATGATATTCATTTAATTGAAAATCGGCTTAACCAGATCAGGGAAAGTGTTGTTCAGCCAATAGCCAACAGCATCTGGAATTTCAATAAAAAACAATATGACATGCAATTGAAAGGGATTTTAAACCTGGATGATATTATCTATGTAGAAATAAAGAATCAGGAAGGTAAGCTCATTATTAAACAAGGGAAAAACCAGACAAGACAAACAATTAGTAAAACTTTTTCATTAGTTGCTCAGGACTTTGGCAAGCAAAACTACGTGGGGAAATTAACTGTCGTTGCCAGCCTATCTAATGTATATCAACACTTAATGGATAAAACACTCATTATTCTCGCCTCTCAAACCATTAAAACCATTTTAATCTCGGCAGTCATTATTTTTGCCTTTTATTACCTTGTCACCCGGCATTTACAGCATATTTCTGAATACACCCGTAATTTTAATATCGACGAGAAAAACGATTGTTGCTTGAATCGCGCCGCACAAAGTGAACCTGATGAGCTGGATTACATCGTAAATTCCTTGAATAATTTAAAGGGTTCCTTAAAGGAGAAACGTGAAAATATTGTTATTCTACATAAAAACCTTGAACAAACTGTTCAAAAAAGAACCAAGGCGCTGACAGAAAAACAGGAACAACTGGAAAAACTTGCCACCCATGACCCTTTGACCAACCTTTATAATCGACGCAAATTTGATGATTTATTTGATCATCAATGGCATTACACTAAACGAAACAAGACGAATTTTTCTCTCGCCATCATTGATATTGATTATTTTAAAAACTATAACGATAACTATGGACACAAAAAAGGCGATGAAGTATTAAAACAGGTTGCCAAGGCACTGGTTAATTCAGTAAAACGCCCTCAGGATAGCATTTCGAGGTTTGGTGGCGAGGAATTTGTATTATTGCTGCCCGAAATTAATATGCAGGGTTTTTATCATGTATTACAGAATGTAAAAGACAATATTAACAAACTAAATATTACCCATGAAAAATCGGCGGTCTCGACTAAACTAACGGTAACTATTGGTGGAGTGCTAGGCATCCCTTCTCAAAAAAACAGCCAGCAATATTTTTTTGCTGCAGCAGATAAGAATTTGTACCGAGGCAAAGAACGAGGAAGAAACCAAATTGTAGTAACCAAATTAACGCCGGGTTAAAACATTTATTTTCGATGACCCCGTATTTGCATATGGGTATTAACGGCCACAAACTTTCTCATCGACGCGAACCCCAGATCTTTGCCACCGCGCGATCATTGCCAATAAGGCCAACCATGAAACTCAGCAAACCGAGACCACCAAAAATCAACACCGGTAATAAATAAACCGGATCCTGTCCTCGCGCAAACCAGAATACCAGCGTGGCCAAAGCGGAAAACAGGCCGCCCATAATCATTAAAATAGTTCGATCTGATGATTTATAGGTGAAAGGTTCGGTACCTGATTCAAGAATCGTCAGGAGAGGTGAAAACAGGATTCGTAATTTATCTTTCACAAACATGCCAACTCTAGATATAGCGGAAAGGGCTTACGCCAGCAACAGTCAAGCTGCTTTCTCATTTAACATGCAGGCTTCCTTAGCTGCCATGCGCTACCAGTCTGAGCCATACATAACCGCTAATTCCTGCCAGCAGAGATGCACCAAGAATCCCTGTCTTGGCCATTAACAAATACTCCGGTTGACCGGCAAAACCCAGTTCGGCAATAAAAATTGCCATGGTAAAACCAATCCCGGCGAGTAATGAGACCCCTGCAATCTGAGTGAATCGGATATCGGGCGGCAGTTGCGCAATACCCAGCTTGATAGCCAGCCAACTGCTCAGGGTAATACCGATAAATTTACCTCCAATCAGGCCCACGCCAATGCCCAGGGTAACCGGGTTGCTCAGGGTGGCGCCCAGCGAATCCAGTTGCAGAGGAATACCAGCATTGAACAGCGCAAAAATGGGCACCACCAAAAATGCGACCGGTAGATGCCAGGCGTGTTCCAGCCGTTGCAGGGGCGCTTCCACCCTGAGAATGCCATTTTCCAGCGTCTGCACCACCGAGCGCATTTCCACATTGTTCATTATGTTCTTGCCCGATTCATAACTTTTATCAAATCGGTTAATGAGATTTTTCACCTGACGGCTGAAACGCTGCGGATCATATTTTGGAATGGCTGGCACAGTAAAGGCACCCAGGACACCGGCAATAGTGGCGTGGATGCCGGATTTGAGTAAAAAATACCAGAGAAGCACCGCGACGATGGCATAAGGTGAGATCCGTCGAATACCGACCCGGTTAAATATAATCAACAAACCAAACAACGCCAGGGCAATCCACAGCGCATCATAGACCAGTGTTTCAGTATAAAAAATAGCGATCACGGCCACGGCGCCCAGATCATCAACAATAGCCAGGGCCACCAAAAAAGTGATTAGTGACTTGGGCACCCGCTGGGCCAATAGGACTAGCGCACCGATGGCGAAGGCAATATCGGTGGCCATGGGAATTCCCCAACCACGCGCCGCCTCGCCCACCGGGTTGAAGCCCATATAAATCAGTGCCGGCACCAGCATACCACCAATAGCGGCAATCATCGGCAGCGCCGCCCTGCGCAAGTCAGCCAGTTCACCTACCAATATTTCCCGTTTAAGCTCCAGGCCAACGACAAAGAAGAACAATGTCATAAGGCCATCATTGACCCAGTGATGCAGTGTTTTTTCCAGCTTCCAGCCGCCAATATTGATGCTCACAGGTATGTGCAGAATATGCGAATAGAGACTGGCCAAGGCACTGTTGGCCAGAATTAATGCCAGAATCGCAGTCGCCATAAGCAGCATGCCGCTGGTGGTCTGGCGGTGAATAAATTCCTCGAACGGGGTAATTACCTTGTCGAACGATTTTTCCCAGGGCGCGTGATAAATCCCGCTGTCCTGATTCTCTGCTTGCTTCATATTAAAACTCTCATCATGCCTTCTAAATAGGTGTTTCAAATACCGGATCACTTGTGACTTTCCACGTTCGTGGAGAGCCTTGTCGAACCATGAGCATGGAAATGCTGCGAATAGAGTGCTTAATCTGCTTGTCCTTCGACAAGCTTCCTTCGACAAGGCTCTCCTGAGCGAAGCCGAAGGGCTCAGGACGAACGGTAATTCCTGTATGTAGCCTGAAAGCCATCCGGATAAAATTCAGCTAATAGTATTAACGGGGAAAACCGTCGTCAGCAACTGCTCGGTCTGAATCGGTTCAGCAATGACCCATTCGCCTTCTTTTTGGCTATAGGGATAAATAAATAGTGCCGACGATGCCTCTGTTTCCACCTGCAAACCAATGCCCATTTCCGATTCGGCTTCGAGACTGGTAACCAGCGCGGTAGCATACACGTTTTCGGCTTTAACGTAGTCTCGAAGTTCCGCCACCACCAGATCAATCTGCTCATTCCAGTCCGCCTCCCGATGCTGGTCCGCCGGGCAGTTCATTTTTACATCATCGCTATCACTAAAGACCCGAATACCAAACGGGATTACCAATTGATATTCATCCAGCATGCCTTTCGCCGTATCCAGACTGACCAGCACTAATTGCTCAATTAATTTTTCTGTGTTCATATTTTTCATTTATCCCCTGCTTTCCACACACCAGCAATATATGTCTGGATTTTGTTTCACTCTGCCAGGACGCTCTGCACGGGCGTCAATGATAGTCGCGGATACAGTTTCAATGTTTCAGGCGGCAGACACAGACTATTATTACAGGCCTGAAGATGTAATTGTATAACCGGATTAATTTTTGTTGCGCCTTTAATCAAGTCAGCCTTGATCCTGCTCTGGGCCTGATACAAAGCCAGCGGCTGTTCACTGAAGCCCAGCCTGACCCGTTGCGCTGGTGGATAATCCACTTTTTCTATTTTCCACCGGGCAGCGCCAGCCATATCAATCCGGGTCGGGATCAAATAATCCTCAAGCGGAACATGGGCATTGATGTGCCAGCCCTCGTCCAATTGCAAATCGATTTGCAATTGATAGTGGTTCCCGGCCAGCCTGCGGATAAAGGCATCTATGCGAGCATGGCCACGGGCGGCATACAGCGGCAGGGGCTGCTCACCATTATTCAGCTCATGCGCGGCGATCAGCAGACCCGCATGGGCGCTGGGAACCTCACGCATATCGCCGGCGAAGGCGGCCAGCACGGCTCGGGCTTTTTTCTCATACGCAGGATCGCCGGTTCGGCGCGCCAGCCGAATGAGCATTTGCGCGGCAATGGCATTGCCCGCCGGCAAGGTTTTATCAAATGCGGATTTTGCCCGTACCAGCACCGGCACATCCATATTTTTGGCGGCCTGAAAAAAACCTCCATTCTGGCTGTCGGCAAAATCCCGCTGCATGATACTTAGCACTTTTTTAGCCCGTTGCAGCCATTTGTCATCCTGCTGGATGTCATAAAGGGTAATCAGCGCCTGCAGATAAAACGCATAGTCTTTCAGTTGCGCCTGACCCCCAGCTTTGCCGCGAAAATAGATACGCCAAAACCCCTTTTTACCCTGCATGGAGGTCCAGATAAAATCAGCCGCCCGCACAGCTGCCGCCAGATAACGGGGCTGTTCGAGATGACGCGCGCCTTCGGCCAGGGCGGTGATCGTCAGCGCATTCCAGCCCATGATGATTTTCTCGTCCCGCGCCGGTCGCACGCGTTTATCCCGCGCCTGTTTCAACTTGTGCCGAACCCTGTCCAGCCGCTGAAAAAATCGATCCAGCGGGATTTTGTGCTCCTCAGCCCAGTCCTGCGGCGACTGGCGCAAATACAGAACATTGGCCCCACCCACTTCGCCGTATTCGTCTACGTCGAAAATCCCGGCTGCAAAGCGGCTATCCTCCTGGCCCAGGATTTTTGTAAAGTCCTCCACCTGCCAGAGATAATAACGACCTTCCTCGCCTTCGCTGTCGGCATCCAGTGCAGAATAAAAACCGCCGTTCGTTGCCTGCATCTCAGCCAGCAAAAAATCCAGCGTCTGCTGCGCCACCCGCCGGTACAGAAGATCCGGCTGCAAGCCATCCGCCCGCAGATACAGGCGCACCAGCAGGGCCTGGTTGTAGAGCATTTTTTCGAAGTGCGGCAGCGTCCAGTAGGGATCGGTTGCGTAACGATGAAAACCACCGCCGATCTGGTCATAAATCCCGCCCAGTGCCATATGCGTCAGGCTGGTACGCAGAACTGTCAGCGCATCGCTGTTTTGCGCAGCACCGTAGCTGGCATCGAGAAACAGCAACAACCAGGGTTCACGGGGAAACTTGGTCGCCTCCCCAAAACCACCCTGGTAACTGTCGAAAATACTGTAAATCTGCTTCAGCGCCCGCTGCCGCAGACCATCGTCCAGGGCAACCTTTGCTTTGACGCTGGTCCCGGCCGGCTGCAGTTCCTGCATTAATTGTTGCGCCTGTTGCCGCAACTGGGGTTCCTTTTCTTTCCAGTCTTTTTGCTGTTGCAGTAACAGCTCACGAAAAGCTGCGCGCGGATAATAACCGCCGCCATAAAAGGGCTTGCCCTCGGGGGTCAGAAATACCGACATAGGCCAGCCCTGCTGGCCCTGGATATTCATCACCACCGAGGCAAAAAATTCATCCACGTCCGGACGACGTTCCCGATCGACCTTGATGGCGACAAAACTGGCATTGAGAATCTCGGCAATACCGAGGTCGTCAAAAGACTCCTCTTCCATTACATGACACCAGTGGCAGGCCGCATAACCAATGGACAAAAAGATAGGTTTATTCTCGCGCCGGGCCTTGGCAAAGGCTTCTTCGCCCCAGGGATACCAGTCCACCGGATTATGCGCATGCTGCAGCAAATAGGGAGAATGCTCCCGGATCAGGCGATTGATATAACAGGGCTGACCATCAGCACAAAAATGCCGGGTACGCGGCTGATAGCCCGGCGGCTGTGCGCGGTAAGCCTCCAGCAGTTGCGCCTTCAGTTCGGCAGGATAGGCAAAACCCCGGGCAAGGGCAGCGACCATCGGCAGCAGCAATAAAACCAGAGCCCATTTTATTCGTCTCATTATGTCAACCTTTCACCTGAAACCTCGCTTTCGGCCCATTGTTATCAACCTGGGAAGCCCTGTAAACCATAGCGGGGATCAGATTGCTGAAAAGTGCCCATGAGCATCACATTTTTAGATGTCAAACCGACAGAAACAGGTATTTATCTAAAGCCACTTGTTAGCTGCGCCGATGAATAACATCAGATAAAAAGTTGTTTTTTCACTCCGAGGTAAGTAGTTGAATGCTCAGAGAACATGCCCAGAAAACCCTGCTCGTCATCGAGAAAGACGCCCACACCGCCTATCTCCTGAATTACATGCTCTCACGCGAAGGCTTTGAGGTAATCACCTCGGTAAGCTGTGACGCCACCCATGCCATGATTCAGAACATGACCCCGGCACAGGCGGTATTCCTCGATGTCAATTTTCTAAAGCAGCATGACTGCAGCATAATTCACACCATACGGAGTCTAAACGCCTGGCAGGGCACGCCCATTCTGCTGCTGGCGGAGCAGACGGAAATGGACTTTGTAAAATCGGGGCTTGAGGCTGGCGCCACCGATTTTATCATCCAGCCCTTCAATACCGCCGAACTGTTAATGCAAATTGAACGGCATACGCCGCAGAGCCGCACAGCCTGAAGCTGGTGGATTTGCTTTGTTTGAATTAAAGTTCGGTTTCCGCTGGGACCACTTTCATGACTTCTTCTACGGTCGTCAGTCCCTGGGCGATTTTCTGCGCGCCGGATAGACGTAACTGAATCATGCCATCCTTGATTGCGACCTTGCGAATAGCACCGGCATCACTGTCGGGGCCGATACTGGCGCGCAGGTTCGATGTCATCTTCAACATTTCATACAAGCCGATGCGTCCGCGATAACCGGTATTGCGACATTGTTCACAGCCTACGGCTTTGAAAAACGTGCCTTCGCCATTGAGTTTCCACGGTGCCGTCATGCTCCGCCAGACATCGCTATCGATGGTGGTTGGCTGTTTGCAGGCCGGGCATAGCTGCCGAGTCAGGCGTTGCGCCATGACGCCCAGCAGGGTGGCATTGATCAGGTAGGCGGGAATGCCAATTTCACGCAGCCGGGGAATGGCCGAAGCCGCATCGTTAGTATGCAGGGTAGACAGCACCAGATGACCGGTGAGGGCGGCCTGAATGGCCATCTCGGCGGTTTCCAGATCGCGGATCTCGCCGACCATGATAATGTCCGGATCCTGACGCAGCAGGGTGCGAATGCCCGAGGCAAAGTTCAGGCCGATATTCTGCTGCACCTGCATCTGGTTAAAACGGGGCTCGACCATTTCGATGGGATCTTCCACCGTACAGACATTCACTTCCGGTTGGGCAATCTGTCTGAGGCTGGAATAAAGAGAGGTGGTCTTGCCTGAACCGGTCGGCCCGGTCACCAGCACGATGCCGTGCGGCTGGCTGATCATCTGTTTCCAGCTCTTTATATCCCGTTCACTAAACCCCAGCGCGGAAAAGTCCTTCACCAGCACATCAGGATCAAAAATCCGCAGCACCAGCTTCTCGCCGAAGGCGGTCGGCATGGTGGAAAGACGCAGTTCAATTTCATGTCCATCGGGCATCCGGGTCTTGATGCGTCCGTCCTGGGGGCGACGTTTTTCCACCACATCCATGCGTCCCAGGACCTTGATGCGGCTGGAGACGGCTGTCATTACCGGGCTGGGCATTTCATAGACGAGATGCAGCACGCCATCGATACGAAAACGGATATTGCCCTTCTCGCGCCGGGGTTCCATATGAATATCGCTGGCACGCTGGTCGAAGGCATATTGCAGCAGCCAGTCCACAATCTGCACCACATCATGATCATTGGCATCCAGTCGCCCGCTCTTGCCCAGCTCGACCAGTTGTTCCAGATTGGAAATGCCGGGAATGTTGTCACCCTTACCCGAGGTCGCACGCTGAATGGAATGGCTGAGCGAATAAAATTCATCCAGATAGCGGTTGATATCCAGCGGACTGGCCAGCACCCGTTTGATTTCCAGGCCGGTAACATGCGCCAGCTCTGTCTCCCAGCTACGAACATAGGGCGCGGCGGTGGCAATCACCACTTCCCGTTGATTGACTTCCACCGGCAGAATCCTGTGGCGGCTGGCATACGCCGAGGAGGTAACGGCAGTGACGGCGGTGACATCCACCTTGAGGGGATCGATACGAAAAAAAGGCAGGCCACTTTGATGCGCCAGCCACTGCAACAGGACATCCAGTGTCAGCACCTGATCCGCAGCCTGTTTATCCGGCCATTTACGTTCGGCGATAATCACCAGGGGATGGATATCCATCCGGGTGCTGCGTCCCGGCGCGACAAAGGAATCCACCTCATGTTGATTCAGGCGGCCATCACTGACCAGCATCTGCATCAACTGATGCAGACTGAGGTGGCGATCCGGTTCGATGTTATGTGCTTTTAGATGTGCCATTGCAAATCAGGATTTTTCCCTGTGGGGAATGGGGGTTCCCTGAGATTGATGGGGTTCTCTACTGGACTTCGCAACTTGCGCGACCGGTCCCTACCCATAGTTAAATTAGATAACGTGGGCAGGAGTTTTGTATCCTTTCCCTTGCCTCTCGCATCTAAATTCCTATTTACCCGCACGTATCAGACCACCCAGGCCCGCCCGTTCCAACTGTTCATTCAAGTAGGCACGAATACTATATACGTCTTCCATTACCAAAACATCACTCAGAATCTCGGTGGCTCGCTCGCTGCTGAGGTTGCGCACCACCCATTTAACCCTGGCCAGACTGGCCACACTCATACTCAGACTTTCAATACCCATGCCTACCAGCAGGATGACGGCAGCCGGATCTCCCGCCATTTCACCGCAGACGCTAACAGGTTTGTTATAAACCCGTGCACTTTCCACCACCTGCATCATGGCCCGAATGACTGCTGGATGCAGGGAATCATAAAGTTCGGCAACCCGCGCATTGTTGCGATCGACTGCCAGCAGATACTGGGTGAGGTCATTGGTGCCGATGGAAAGATAGTCCACCCGCCGCGCCAGGCTGCCGGCCTGATAGACGGCTGAGGGCACTTCGATCATCACCCCTACGCGGGGCATCTCAATATTCTCCCCCTCTTCCAGCAGTTCACCGTAGGCCTGATGGATCAGGCTCTGCGATTCGATCAGCTCAGACACATCGCTGATCATGGGCAGAAGAATGTTCAGATTATTGAAACCGCTGCTGGCGCGCAGCATGGCACGAATCTGCACCAGAAAGATTTCCGGATGATCAAGCGTAATACGAATACCGCGCCAACCCAGAAAGGGGTTTTCCTCGTCGATGGGAAAGTAGGGCAGAGCCTTGTCACCGCCCACATCCAGGGTGCGCAGAACCACCGGATCCGGAGCAAAAGAACCCAGCACCTGACGATAGATGGCACACTGTTCCTCCTCGCCGGGAAACCGCTGCCGAATCATAAACGGAAACTCGGTGCGATAAAGCCCAATGCCTTCTGCCCCGCTTTCCTGGGTCGGCGACATATCAGCCAGCAAGCCAGTGTTGACATACAAATGAATCTTGTCACCGTCAAGGGTTTCTGAAGGCAGACCATTCAAGGCCTGCAGTTCTTCCGAAAGTTCCTGCTCCTGGTTTAGCAACTCGCGGTATTCCCGACACACGGTTTCAGACGGCTCGATATAGATCCGGCCGCTGTAGCCATCGACGATCACCTGCCGGCCATCGATATACCGCACCGGTAAATCCGTCGTCCCCATAACCGTGGGTAGCCCCAACGCCCGCGCCAAAATAGCCACATGGGACGTGCGTGAACCACGCACCGAGACCACCCCGGCAATTCGATCCATCGGCATATCGGCCAGCATCGATGGCGTCACTTCCTCACTGACGAGAACGGTGTTGTCACTGAAATCCGTATCCGCCGGAGTATCCTGTTGCAAATACATGAGAATACGCCGGCCGAGATCGCGCACATCGTCACCGCGCTCGCGCATGTAGCTGTCTTCCATCTCGCGGAAGATCTGCTCATGCTCCTGCATAACATCACGCAAAGCACCTGCAGCCCAGTTGCCCTGCTCGATGCCCGTGCGAATACCGTTGGTAATGGAGTCGCTGTCCAGCATCAGAATGTAAGCATCAAATAACGCGTGTTCCTGTGACGGCAGTTTGTCTTCGAGCCGCTGGGACATGATGCGCAATTCCTGCCGCACTGCGGCGAGCGCCTTTTCAAACTTGTCCAGCTCGGCCGGAATATCCTCAATCTGCCGATCGGGCACGGCGGAAATATCCGCCAACGGATACACCACCCGGGCCGTGCCTATGGCCACACCTGCCGCACCAGGCAACCCCGCTATCGGGCGTGAATCGAGTATAGCGCGATCGGTTTCACCCAGACCTTTGACATCACCGCTCACGACCGCATGTGCAATGGCGCCAGCCAACTGCGCGGCAACCGTGATCATGAAGGTTTCGCTTTCCTCGTTGAAACTCTGCGCGGCATGATCCTGCACCACCAGCACACCCACCACCTTGCGATGATGAATGATCGGCACCCCCAGAAAAGCATGGTAGGACTCCTCGCCGGTCTCAGGAAAATAATGATAACTCGGATGAGCCAGGGCACTGCGAAGATTGATAGGCTCGGCGCGAGAGGCAACCAGACTGATAAGACCTTCACCTTCCTGCAAACGCACCTTGCCCACGGCCTTTTCCAGCAAGCCATCAGTAGCCATAAGCATAAAGGCGCCGGAGCTGTCACGCAAATACACCGAGCAAACGCCTACCTTCATAATAGCCTTTACGCTATGCACGATAATCGATAAGGCGTGATCAAGGTTACGCGCCTGATTGACTTCCTGTACGAGTCGTCTTAGGGTTTCAAGCATGAAAATACTCTGCTAACAGCGGCATCAAATCTCCTGGAGTGGACGCCCAACTTGCATCAACGATGGGCAATGAACAGGGATGGGCAATTAATTATGGGCAGCAATTCTTCCAGCGCCCGCAGATAAACCGCGCGTTTGAAGTCAATCACCTCATTGACCGTCACTTCTGGCGATACCCAGCGCCAGCGATCGAATTCCGGCTCGGTTGAAGTACTCAAACACACACGCGCTTCGCTGACCGTCAGTTTAAGCAAAAACCAGATCTGTTTCTGGCCGATGAAGCGATTACCGCGACTATGCCGACGCATGTGCGCGGGCAACTGATAACGGAGCCAGTCGTGGGTGGATCCCAGCAACTCGACATCGTCGGCTTTCAACCCCACTTCCTCTTCCAGCTCCCGATACAACGCTTGTTCCGGTGACTCATTATGCTGGATGCCTCCCTGAGGAAACTGCCAGGCATCCTCACCTATGCGGCGCGCCCAGAATAGCTGTCCACAAGGGTTGCAAAGTATAATTCCAACGTTTGATCTGTATCCTTCTGTATCAATCACTTGCACTCCGTCCTTCAACCTGTATCCAGATTGTTTCACACTGTCGTGAATGCGGCAAATACATACGCCTTTATCCTTGTGAAAATTGTGCATGTTTCCACCCCCCCCCTATCACAAGGTCAGCACTTACTTAACACCCATGCCGGGCAAAATTGCGTTATCATGCCCATCTTTTGGTTAAGCATAGAGAATAATCGTGACACTGGCGATATTTGACCTTGATAACACCCTCCTCGATGGCGACAGTGACTACCTCTGGGGGCGCTTTCTGAGCGACGAAGGACTGGTTGACGAAGAGTCCTATGAGATTGAAAACAAACGGTTTTATGAAGAATATAAAGCCGGGGTGCTGGATATTTTTGAGTTTCTGGCTTTCAGTCTGCAACCACTGAGCGAGCACAGCATGGAAGAACTGGCGGTTCTACATGAAAAATTCATGAACACCATCATCCGCCCTCGCATCCCCCCGGCAGCCCGACAATTGCTGGAAAAACATCGCAAAAATGGCGATTTTTTGCTTATCATCACCGCTACCAATCTTTTTATTACCGCCCCCATCGCCCGAGAACTGGGCGTAGACGACATCATCGCCACCGATGCCGAAATTAAAAATGAACGTTATACCGGTAAGGTCGAAGGGGTTCCCTGTTTTCGCGAGGGCAAGGTGACGCGACTGGAACAATGGCTGAAACAGCAGGGCCAGAATCTGGCTGAAAGCTGGTTCTACAGCGACTCCCACAACGATCTGCCCCTGCTGGAACGCGTCAGCCATCCCGTCGCCGTAGATCCCGATGAAACCCTTGCCGATCACGCGAAAGCCAGAGGCTGGCCAATACTCAGCCTAAAAGGACGCGAGATCATTCCTCTCAATCCCTGATAAACGGCCATGTGCCCGCCCCGCCATTTTCTCCCGCTGCTGCTGGTTCTCGCGTTGGCCAGTATTGCCCTGTCCCTGACCCAGGGCAGCGTAAATATCAGCCTCGGCAACCTGCTGTCGGTTCTGCAGGGCAACGGGCAGGGTCTGGAACGACAACTGGTGCTCGATCTGCGCCTGCCACGCACGCTTAGTGCATTTTTCACCGGTGCCCTGCTGGCCCAGGCAGGCGTATTGATGCAGGTGTTGGTGCGCAACCCCCTCGCCGATCCCTACATTCTGGGTATTTCCGGTGGTGCGGCGTTGGCTGCACTGCTGGCCATGCTGCTCGGAGCATCCGGTTTTCTACTCGACGGCAGTGCCTTTGCCGGCGCTCTGCTGGCCGTGACCCTGGTATTCGGACTGGCACGTTATAACCGTGCAGGAACCTGGACACCACTACGCCTATTGCTCACCGGGGTGGTGCTCGCAGCCGGCTGGGGCGCCCTGATTAGTTTTATTCTGGTCGTCAGCCCGGAACGACAGCTCAGAAGCATGCTGTTCTGGCTGATGGGCGATCTGAGCTACGCCAGCAATCCCTGGTTGCTGGGTCTGGTTTTTGTGCTCGGCCTGCTGGCCAGCCTGCCGCTCGCCCGCAGCCTCAACGTCCTGATTCGGGGTGAACAGCTGGCCGGCTCACTGGGAGTGAATACCCGCCGCGTACAGCTTTGGCTGTTTGTGCTGGCCTCACTCCTGACCGCCAGCGCGGTCAGTCAGGCGGGCAGCATCGGTTTTGTCGGCCTGGTCATTCCGCATATGGTGCGCCTAATGGGCTACACCGATCATCGCATTCTGATCCCGGCCGCATCACTTTGTGGCGGCATCCTACTGGTGATTGCCGATACCCTCGCCCGTACCGCTCTGGCGCCGCAGCAACTGCCGGTCGGGATCATCACCGCCCTGCTGGGCATTCCGCTGTTTCTCTATCTATTGCAGAAAGGTCAACGCAGCTAATGACCGGTACCTCCCTGTTGCGTTGTGAAAACCTGTCGCTCGAAGCCGGTAACCGCTGCCTGATTGAACATCTGGATCTGGATATTCAATACCGCCAACGCTGGGCGGTACTGGGTATGAACGGCGCAGGCAAGACCACCCTGCTGCAGACGCTGGCCGGTCTGTTACCTGCACAGCAGGGCCAAATTTATCTCGACGATCAACCCCTGCAACAAAAATCGCGCCGTGAGATTGCCCTGAAGCTGGGACTGCTGTTTCAGGATCAGCACGAATTGTTCCCGGGTACGGTTATGGAGACTATTCTTACCGGCCGCCATCCTCATCTTCGAGCCTGGCAATGGGAATCAGCCAACGATAAGGACATGGCCCGTAAACTGCTGGCAGCGGTTGACCTGGAAAACTATGAACAACGGCAGGTGAACACACTGTCCGGGGGTGAACGCCGCCGCCTGGGTGTCGCCACCGTGTTATTACAGGAGCCGGATCTGCTGCTGCTGGATGAACCGGTCAACCATCTTGACCTGCACCACCAGCAAACCATTCTGCAACTATTGAATTCAACCGTTCAGGAAAAAAACAACGCCCTGCTGATGGTCATGCATGACATCAACCTCAGCGCATACTACTGCGACCATGTGCTGATGATCTTCAAGGATGGAAAAACCCGCCAGGGAAGCACCGCTGAGTTATTGCAGGAAGAAATTCTGAGTGAACTTTATCAGCACAGGATTCGCGGTTTGAGGCATGGGGAGCAAACATTCTTTAGCAGTATCTAATTATGAGTTACGTAATCGAAGAAAATGCCCGTAATCCCGTAATGACGGGTTTCGCTTTGTTCTACCCATCCTGCGCTCCTAGCCACTAGCCACCAGGTATTTAAGGCACATGCCGCTGCTGGGCGGCTATCATCGCGCGATTATCTTCCAGCCAGACCATGATTTGTTGCCATTGCCGGCGATCCTGTTCGGCGCGTTTGTCCCACAACTCATGCACGCCGATACCCCGCTCGGCAGCATGAACATAATGCTGCGTGTCGCGCAGGCTGGCAATAAAGGGGAGTTTCAGGCTGGCGAGAAATTTTTCCAACGACAGGTAAACCCGCGTATTCTTGCGCATGCGGTTCGCCAATACCCCCACCCGTACACCGTGATGACGTATTTTCCCCACCAGCAGCAGATCTTTAATGAACGTAGTCGCAGCATGGATATCTATCGGTGAAGGTAAAACCGGGATAAGCAGCACATCGACCTGACAGACAAAGTCCACCAGCGCCTGCCCATGGATACCGGCCGGTGCGTCAATCACCACCCGCTCTGTCGTGTGGGGCAGACGTAACTGGAATGCACGGGTTTGCGCAGAGCCGGGCTGACGATGCGCCTGCACACCAAATATTTTTTTATTGTCCTGCGGCCGCAAGCTCAACCAGCGCATGCTGGAACCCTGTGGATCGTAATCCATCAGCGCGGTGACAAAGCCCTGTTGTGCATACAGGCTGGCCAGATTGGTGGCAATCGTGGTTTTACCACAGCCGCCTTTTGAATTGAGAACAATGATTTTTTGCATGTTTCTATCGAACACTCATCCTTTGTCTAGCCCGAGTTCACAACCCCAGGCAAAACTCCTGTTTTTTCAATCGATTTATCGGCCACAAATGCTGCGACTCAAGTATATTAAAGTGCGTCAATCGACGATTTCAACCAATAACGCTGCCTTTTTTAGCAAAACCGCAAGCATCGCTTCAACAAACGCGAATTTGACAGCAGACCCTGGCACACATAAAGTAGCCCTGCTTTAGTTTCAGGTGCTTCAATAATAATGAAGTGAAACGGGAAGCCGGTGCGTTTTATCCTTAACGATATCACAATTCCGGCGCTGCCCCCGCAACGGTAAGCAAGTCAAGATGGTCCTTCATGCCACTGTCTGTCAGTAACGGACGGGAAGGCGGATTCATCGGAGTCAGATATAAAAACTCCACTTGCGAGCCCGGAGACCGGCCTGAAACCTTCACTGTGTTGCGGAGGGCAAACACAGGGCCGGCCTACTGCGCCTGTCATATTCCTCTGCACACATGCCATTTCCATACGCGGGTGAGCGTTTACACCGAGGAATCATAATGAAATACACCAGCTCAGCAATAAATCCATTGCGCCCTTTTTCTACCCCTATTATCGCCACAGCACTACTATCACTGCTATCAGCGCCGCTACAGGCGGAAGAACGCAATGCCGTGATTGTTACCGCCACACGCACAGCTGAAACCGTTGACGAGTCCCTGGCCAGCGTCAGCGTAATTACCCGGGCCGATATCGAGCAAAGTCAGGCAGCGGATGTTATCGACCTGCTACGTCTGCAGTCCGGTATTGATATTGCCCGCAATGGCGGTCCCGGTGCCAGCACCAGCCTGTTCCTGCGCGGCACCAACTCCAACCAGACTCTGGTTTTGATCGATGGCGTGCGCGCCAGTTCGACCACCACCGGCAGCTTTGCCTGGCAGCACCTGAATACCAGCGATATCGAACGTATCGAGATTGTGCGCGGCCCGCGCGCCGCGCAATACGGCTCAGATGCCATTGGTGGCGTGATTCAGATTTTCACCCGTAAAAACAAAACCGCCCAGCTGCGTATCATGGGCGGCTCCTACAAAACCGGTCTAATCGAAGCCGGTATCGGCGGTGGTGACAAAATTAAATACAGCCTGAATGCAACGGACAGAAGTTCCCAAGGTTTTTCCCGCACCAGCAAGAACAGCAGTTCCTACAATGCGGACAAAGATGGCTATCGCGACCAGAGTATCAGCGGCAATATTCTGTTTCCCCTGGCCGCTAAGACCAGCCTGAAAATCAGCGGCTGGTACAGCAAAAGCAATGTTGAATACGATGCCTATGGCGGTGTCTACGGGGTCAGCGATAACAGTAACAGCACTCTGGACCTGCGCCTGAAAAACCAGACCACGCCCATCTGGAGCCAGACTCTGAGCGCCGGTCTGGCTACGGATGACAGTAAAAATACCAGCTCGTCCATTTCACGTATAAAAAGCGAACGCGTGATGGCCGACTGGCAGAACGATCTGGTTCTGGATCAGAACAACCTGCTGAGCCTTGGCCTGAGCACCTATACTGATCGGGGCACGAATGTTTCGCTCAGTGGCAACAGCAGCCGCTTTGATGAGTCCATTACCAACAACGCGGCCTTCGCCATCCTGCAGAGCAGTGTTAGTGGTAATGACTTTTCCTTTAGTGCGCGGGTTGATGATCATGAACGCTTTGGCAAAAACAATACGGGACAGATCGCCTGGGGCTATAACCCCAGCCAAAAACTGCGAGTACTGGCCTCCTATGGAACAGCTTTCCGCGCTCCCACCATCAATGAGCTGTATTATCCGAATTACGGTAACCCGAATCTGAATCCGGAAAAATCCAGCACCGCTGAGCTGGGCCTGCGCTATCAGCTTGATGCGCACCAAAAACTGCGAATTAATGCCTACCGCACCCGCATCACGGATATGATCCAGAGCGTGGCCGTCGCCCTTTACACATATGAAGCGACCAACATCGGTAAAGCAAACATTGATGGGCTGGAGATTGAACATGATCTGAGCCGGGGCAACTGGACCCTGCTAAGCCGCTTCACGCTGCAAAAAGCCATTGATGACAGCGACAAATCTGATTTGCTGCGCCGTCCACGGCAAAAGTTATCCATGCAACTGCAACGCCATTTAACAAACAAGAGCAGCATCGGCGCAGAATGGATTTATGCCTCTGAACGCAAAGACTACGGTAACGTCAAGCTTGACGCCTACAACCTGATCAACCTCTCCGGCCGTTACCAGGTACGCAAGGGCACCTGGCTGGAAGCCCGCCTGGAAAATCTGTTTGACGCAAACTACCAGCTGGTCAAAAACTACAACACGCCGGGGCGTTCCATTTATGTTGGCATCAACTATGTGCCCACGAGATAGTTCCCTGCAGGCATGAATATCAACAGCCCCAGCCAGACGTGGTTGTGGACAGCGGACCACACGAACAAGCAACGGACAAACGCTTGTTCGTGTGGTCCGCTGTTGCCGATGCTGGGGCTGTCCCTGGTCATTCACCTGCTGGGGCTGGCTATATGGCACAGTTTGCAAGCGCAACCGGCCCGGCTGACTTTGCCGGTTGCCGACATTAGTATCCACCTGCAATACAACCAGACCCAAACACCCCTGGTAAGCTCCCCTCCCGCAGTAACACCACTGGTTGCGACAGTATCCCGCTCTGTTTCCAGACCGACTCTTACCCACACAACACCCGCTGAAACTAATAAACCCAGACAAACATTTATTAAACCCAGTGTCATAGCTAAAACACGGCAAACAGACTTCGTCAAAACTGTCGCAGTGAAAGCAGGCAGTGTGCCTCAGCCAGGCACTGCAATCAGCCGCGAGCCAACAAAGAAACCAGCTTCACACATCAGTCTGAGTCGCGTCATCAGCCGCCTGCAGCGGGATCTGAAACAGTATTTTTACTATCCACGGCTGGCACGGCGAAAAAATATTCAGGGCAGCGTGGTTCTCGGCTTTGCCATCAGCCAGCAGGGAAAAATAAACCATATCCGCATTGTGAAAAGCTCCGGCTTCGCGATTCTCGACTTCGCCGCCGAAGACGCTTTGCGGAAACTGAATCAACTACACTGGGAACAGAATTATTTGCAAGGCAATAACCAGCAGATTGAGTTACCCGTTACCTACCAACTGACAGAGAGTTAAAACTATGGGCCATCGTTTATCAAAAATCTATACCCGTACCGGCGACAAAGGCGAAACTGGCCTGGGCGATGGTAGTCGGGTAGCTAAAGACAGCATCCGTGTTGAGGCCTTTGGCACGGTCGATGAACTCAACAGCATTATCGGCATGATACTCGCGCATAATCTGCCAAAAGATATTCGCCCCTGGCTTGAGAATATTCAGCACGATCTGTTTGATCTTGGCGGCGAGTTCAGCATACCGGGTTATGAAACCATACAGAACAGCGATGTCAGCCGACTGGAAACCCGGCTCGACGAACTGAATGCGGATCTACCCGCCTTAAAGGAATTCATCTTGCCTGCGGGGGGAGCGGCTACCTCACATTGTCATCTTGCACGCAGCGTTTGCCGTCGTGCCGAACGCCGTG
>UOFZ01000176.1_pt1 | contig 52847 bp, 51 predicted proteins | sample 1989551 | NCBI WGS metagenome assembly UOFZ01 (sample SAMEA4712198, study PRJEB27164) | hydrothermal vent metagenome | biome: marine basaltic hydrothermal vent biome; feature: marine hydrothermal vent; material: mineral | place: Pacific Ocean | collected 2011-06-14/2011-07-23 | depth 1691 m
ATAACAAGCCGGTTTTGTTTCACCAACAAAGCCAGGCGACGTTGCAAAGTCCGGCGAGTCAGATCTATTTCCAGACTATCACGGATATCTTCAATAGAAGCCCCATCCGGAAAATCAATGACAGCCTTAAAGACAGCATCAAGTTCGTCCTGGGGAATAGTCCTGGGCATAGAAACCTCGTTGTGGCGCGATTAACTTATTACGACAGAATAATGGCCGCTTATATGGCACATTTCAATAATTGTGCCACTAAAATCTGGATTTTTAACTCCATACGGTACGCATTCAATACGCCGACCAGGATGATTCCCTTAATTTACCGGCAAAAAAAGAACCTGAGAGCCATTCAGAAACGATCCGCGACTACGTTGAGCGTGAAGAGGCCCACGAGAGTATCAAGCAGGGGGTTGTATAGTGAACAGCTATTTAGTCCGGTGATCAACGTTCTCTGTTTTATCTGCTAAAAGAATACTCACCATCATCAAATTATTTTGCGGAATGCATTTGCAGAAAACCTAATATTTGATCCATAGTTGTTTGATCAGGGAGTGATTTTCCCATGCTGGTCATATTTTTACGCATGCGTTTGATTACAGCCGGCCATTCATTACTCGTATGTTGCGCAGGATCAGGCAGTGCATGGCACTGGGAACAGGTTTTCTGAAATGCCCGGCCTGCGGATGTGTCCGCGCCGCCAAGTTTGTTCAGTTCAATGGTTCGCTGAGCATTTTTTTCGAGATAAGCGATCAGCATGTTAAGTTCATTACTAGTGGGCGCCTCAATCTGCATCATCATGCGCTTTCTGCTCATCTTTTGCATACGCCGGTTCATGCGCGAGACTACAGCCGGCCATTCACTGGCAGTATGCAGGCCAGGACCAGGAATACCGTGGCATTGGGAACAATAACGCCCAACCAGCTTCGCCCCGTCCGAACCCGCCTTGGGTAATTGATCCGGACTTATCCCTTGCGGCATACGTTTTTCCATCATGCCCCCCATCATCATGCCGCCCATCATGGACATATGATTTCTCTGTGCCATGCTGCTGTGCATAACAAGCTGACCGGCTGCGCCAATCGTCAATAATGTCATTGCGATTTTCAGTAATCGTTGGTTAGATTTCATGATTTCAGATCCTTTTTCATGCGTTCATAGGTTTCCCGATCGATTTCACCGCGGGCATAGCGTTGCTTGAGAATATCCAGCGGCCTGGTTTGAATATCATCTGCTTTATGTCCTATTATCCAGCGCACTAAAAACACAACACCGGCAACAATAAGCAACCAGAAAAACAGACCAAAAAAGGGCATCCCCCAATCCATTCCCCAGCCATAACCATCATTCATCATAATTCTTGCTCCTTAATTCACATTATCTGAAATTCTCTAATTCTCTATTGGTATGGCATTTGCTATATCACTAGTGTAGATCCAGCCTGCCAGGGTTTGGCCGGTTCGTGCATTTTCACGAATCAGTTCGACTGCCTCAGCAACACGTTCATCTTCACAGATCAATTCCAGTTTGACTTCGCTAATTATGCCTTCACCAAGCTCGATAGAATAATTCTGCTCTTTGTTATCCAGCGCCTGTAAAGTACCGGTCACATCATTAATGGATAAGTTGCAACGACCCGCACAAAAAGTACAGTTCTTCAATGCGTGAAGAACATCGGCAATACGGTTGCGATGAATAAATGCCTTAATTTCTTTCATAATGAATCCTTATATCGATATTAAAAACCATCCGGCTGACATCTATGATGTCAGCCGGATGCTGGCGGGTGATTAGAACAACACAAGCTTCGATTTATTTAACCGATGCTTTCTGTTTCTCAAGTTTCACTAGCTGGCTTAACAGTTTTTCGATATTGGCCAGATGCGTCTCCATCTTTTGCATATGCTTTTTCTTCATTTGCATCATGCCTTTCATTTTTTCCGGATTCATCATCCCATGCATTTTTTCACAACCCTTTTTATCTTGCATAGACATTGACGAATTCATTTGCATGTCCGACTTACCCTTTGGCATGCCCTCATCGGCAAATACAGGACTGCTAATAAGACCCAGACACATCGCGCTTAACAGACAAAACGTTTTCATAAGTTTCTCCAATATTGATTGTAGATTAATGTAAAAACAGGCCGCATGAGAAAATCACCATGCGGCTTTCATTTACCGGTTATTACGACTTTCCATCCACTCATATATCACCGGCAGTAATATGAGCGTCAACAAGGTTGATGTAATCAATCCACCTACCACCACCGTAGCCAGGGGACGCTGTGTTTCCGCACCTACCCCCGAGGATAAGAGCATAGGGATTAAACCAAGAATCGCAACACTGGCAGTCATCATCACTGGTCGCAATCTTAGCTCGGCACCTTTACGCACGGCCTCATTAACAGACATCCCCTTTTCCTGAAGTTCATTCAGAAAACTGACCAAAACAATACCATTGAGCATGGCCACACCAAATACCGCAATAAAACCGATGGCCGAGGGGACTGATAAATATTGACCGGTAATGAACAGGGAAACCAGCCCGCCGATAGTGGCAAAAGGCACATTGGCGATAATCAATGTTGCATATTTAACTGAATTAAACGCGGTGTAGAGCAGCACGAAAATAAAGAAAATTGTTAACGGTACAATCAGCGACAAACGTTTGAGTGCGCGCTGCTGATTTTCAAAAGCACCACCCCACTCCAGCCAGTAACCCGGAGGCATCTTGACATCCTTTTTGATCAGAGCATTAGCAGCGGCGACAAAACTATCCACATCACGTCCACGTACATCCATTTGAATGACAGCATAACGTTGTAATTGTTCGCGTCGAATAAAGGAATAACCTTCAGCTACAGAAATATTTGCAACCTCTTTTAGTGGTATGATGGCGCCATTGCTGGTACGTAACGGGATATTTCGAATTGAATCAACCGATGTTCGGGCGACATCATCCAGTCTCACCGTAATATCAAATTGCTGGATACCCCGAATTAAACTGGATACCGCCTCGTTACCGATACCGTTGCGCACGACGGTTAGCACTTCATCGGCATTCATACCATATCGTGCCAGCGCTTTACGGTTAACCCGGATACGAATCTGTGGTTTACCCATATTGGCTTCCAGGGAAAGATCGGCAACTCCAGGTACCTTGGCAATAGACTGTTTAATTTGCTGGCTCAGGCGATCCAGTTCAGCCAGATCTTTGCCATAGAGTTTAACGGCAAGAGTAGCACGTACACCGGAAATCAGTTCTTCGATCCGCATCTGAATTGGCTGGGTAAAGCTGATCACCGATGTGGGCACTACCTGTTCCAGTTTCTCGCGCATGTCGATAGCCAGATCTTCATAGCTTCGCTTATTTTCCCATTCATTATGAGGTTTAAGATCAGTATAAATTTCCATATAATTAACATCTGCAGTATCACCTTTTTCGGCGCGACCGATCATGGCAACGGTACTATTTACTTCAGGAAATTTATTTAGAGTTTTTTCCACCTCCTTGGATATTTTAATGGACGTTTCCAGCGAAGTAGAAGGGATCGAGACTATGCGCCACATAATAGATCCTTCCTGCAACTGCGGCATAAACTCTTTACCCAAGAAGGGGAATAACGCCAGGCTTGCTAGCAGCAATACGATGGCCGTAGTAACAACTTTACGTTTATTAGACAGTGACCAGGCCAGCGCAGGTAGATAAGCACGCTTAATCCAACGCACCAACCACGTATCCCGCTCTTCCTTGGGTTTAAGGATCATCGCTGCCAACACAGGAATAATGGTAAGTGTCAGCAACAGGGAACCAGCCATAGCAAAACTGATATTAAAAGCCATGGGTTTGAATAGTTTTCCTTCCAGCCCGGTGAGACTGAATAATGGCAGAAAAACTACAATAATAATCAGAATAGCGAAGGCGACGGGATTGGCTACTTCCTGCGCTGCTGCCAACACAGCAGAAGTGCGATTTACGTTCTCTCCTTTTTTTCGTCGTTCGGCCATAATGCGAAAGGCATTTTCGGTTAGCACCACTGCGCCATCCACCATCATGCCAATACCGATCGCCAGCCCCGCCAATGACATCAGGTTAGCACTCAAGCCCATCTCACTCATCATAATAAAAGCAATCAGCATTGCCAGCGGCAATGCGGCAATGACCACCAGCGCCGAACGCAATTCACCCAAAAACAGGAATAATACAATGGCTACCAGAATCGAGCCTTCCACCAGGGCGCTAACGGCGGTGTCAATTGCTTTTTCCACCAGGTCGGTACGATCGTAAATTTGTTTTACCACCATTCCTTTTGGCAGGGTGGATTTAACCAGCTGCATTTTTTTCTTGACGTTATCAACGACATTCTTGGCATTTTCGCCAATGCGCGCCAGTGCCATACCCAGAACCACTTCTTTGCCATCACGGGTAACAGCACCGAAACGTAGGGCAGGTTCTTTTGAAATGGTAGCGACCTGACTCAAATAGACCGGTGTACCATCTTTTACCTTAACCACAATATCACCGATGTCGGTTTCATCTTTAACCAGGCCTAATCCACGCACTAGATATTGTTCTGCACCCTGATTGATATATTGCCCGCCAACCTGAAGATTATTATTTTCCAGCAGTTTGATAACGTCCCGAAAACTCAGCTCGTATTTAATCAGTTTAAGCGGATCAATCACTACCTGAAACTGCAATTCCTGGCCGCCCCATGACATCACATCATCAACCCCGGGAGCCGTGCGCAACATCAGCCGCACACTCCAGTCCTGTACGGTACGCAAGTCCATATCGGATATGTTTGCATTGAGTTTCTCATCGGCACGCTCAATCGTATACCAGAATACCTGGCCCAGGCCGGATGTGTTTGGCCCCATTACCGGTTTGCCGTAACCTTTTGGAATTCGATCACCGATTTCCAGCAAGCGTTCCATTACCAACCGTCGCGCAAAATAAATATCCATATCGTCTTTAAAGTAGACAGAAACATAGGATAGACCAAACAGGCTGACCGAACGGATTTCCTGTACGCCCGGCAAACCGGCCATACCGGACTCTACCGGAAAGGTAAGCAGTTGTTCTATGTCTTCGGAAGCCAGTCCTGCGGCCTCGGTGTAAATGTTGACCTGCACAGGCGTAACATCCGGAAAAGCATCAATGGATATAGTACTCACCGCACGCCAGCCAAGAAAAGCCACTACCAAAAAAATAACTATAACCAGAAATTTATAGCGCAGAGACGCTTCGACCAGTTTATTTAACATGAATTATCTCCTAGTCGGCATCGCCAATCTGTGATTTCAGCAGTAATGATTTCAGCAAAAATATTTTTTTACTCACGATCTCGTTACCCGCTTGCAATCCATTCTTTATTTCAATCCAGTCACCACGTACCTCGCCGATTTCCACCAATTGCGGAGAGAATTTATTGCCTTGCAGTACAAATACCACCGGCTCCCCATGTAACAGCGTAATGGCGGATTTGGGAATTGAAATTACATCTTTACTCCCCACTGTCTGCACGGCAACTTTTACAAATTGGCCGGGACGTAATAATCCCTGTTCATTATTGACTTCAATGCGTACAGGCAAGGTGCGCGTAGTCTCATCGATTCGACTATGAATCTGTATTACTCGACCCTTCAGCCATGTATTTGTACCGATATCAATGCGTGCCAGAGCACCTGTTTTTATATTAACGACATCTTTCGGGTTGATCTGTGTTTCTACCCAGAGCCGGGATTCATCACTTATTTCCATCAGTACCTGCCTCGAATCGACTACCTGCCCAAGCACAAATTTATCGCTTATAACCGTTCCCTTCTGGAAACTTAAAAGATCAAATCTTCCCGAGGCTCTTGAGGCATCTCTCTGTTTTAACAAAGCATTGATCTGAGACCGGGTCATACCATAGGCCTGCACGTTGGCAAAGGCCCGCTGACGGTCTACCTGTGCCGCAATATAGCGTCGTCCGGAAACTACTTTGCGCCCCAGTTTTTTTACCCGTTGCCATTCACGGTCGGCAATCAGCAGTTGGCTCTGAGCATCGGCCATTTTTACGCTGGAGAGGGTCAGCAGTTTTTGTCCGCTTTTGACCCTGTCTCCCATGCGCGCATGTCGGCTGATAATTTGCGCCCTTATTCGAGTGGTTACCTGAGAACTGCGATAGGCGTCAATGGTTACCTCCGCCGGGGCAATAATCTCCTCCGTCAATCTGTGATAGCCTACCTTCGAAGTAACAATGCCCCTCGCCTGACGTTGTTCTGCCGTCATTTCAGGAATGCCCTGCACCTCGGCCGAGTTTTTTTCTGCCGCAAAAACAGGCAGGCCGGAAAATAAAAAAACGAGTATTAATATTCGGTTTATAATCGCTGTCATAATGGATTATCTCCAGAGTAAATTATTTAATTATCGAGACCGAGCCAGGCATTCACCCGGCCTGATGCTAATAACCAGTCAACCCAGCTATGCCACAAATCATTACGCAGCTCGATCGCGCTACGTCGTGTATCCAGGGTCTGGTTGAGCTGCATAAAATATTCAGTAGTGCTGATTTCCCCGGCCTGCCAGATCTGTTGTATTAGCTTCACCTGTTCACTCAGGCTGGCCTGCCCAGTCTGTTGCCAGTCTTGCCATGTTTGTCGAACCAGTTGATAACGATGTGCAGAAAAGAGAAGTTTCGCACGAGCCTTACGGGCAATATTCTGAGTTTTACGTTCCCTCTGAATCAATTCTGCATTGGCAACGTCAACTTCAGCACTAAAGTTATTGCGAACAAAAAGCGGAACAGAAAAACTGAGGCCAATCAGGCTGTCGGAATTTTCACGACCACCGCGCAAACCGATAGTCGGATCAGGCCGTTGTTCACGCTGACGCAAATGGATGTTTGCCCTGGCGGCTGAAATAAGTGACTGCTGCTCCTGTAAAACAGGTAGCCGGGTTAATATCGCTTCAAGCTTTTTATCAGCCAGATTCAGTTTTGGTAATACAGCTGGGAAATTTGGCCAGACATGACTATTCCTTCCCACCAGGGCAATCAATCTTTGTTGCGTTTTCATTAACCGCGTAGCTGCACGGGTTCGCTGCATACTGGCCTCTGCAAACGCTAATTGAGCAAGTGTCAGTTCGGCCTGACTGAGATCACCCGACTGGCGACGTTTTTTTGCCAGGCCGAGAAATCCTCGTAATAACTCAATACGCTGTTTTGTCAGCGCGTCCATATCACGCTGAGTATGATAATTCGCCAGAGCCTGAAGCAGTTCAGCCGCCAAATCCTGGCGGGCTATTGTCAATTTGGCAGCAAATCCTTCGCGCTTGAAGCGTGCCGTTCGGCTACGCGCATTACGTTTGTCTGACCAGTCAATAGTCTGATCTATACCCAGGCTGCTGGTCTGTATCTCCGTATTTTCAACATCCATAACCAGTTTCGGGTTGTATAGAGGCTGATCAGCAGCAGCTGCCTTTGCGATGACTGCATCCTGTTCTGCCTGAACAGATTTAATGCCGGGATTATTATTAAGAACATCATTAACCAGGGATGAAAGCCGGGATATGCTGTTTGCATATAGCTGCCTGTTTCTGGATTGTGTATTACCGCTCTCCGACCACGCATTGACGGAGAGTAAATAACCCGAAAGAAATACAGGTAAAATAAAATACTTGAACATGAAGCAAGTCCTTTTTCAAAAAATAACAAATGTCCACCTTTAAGTGGCATGGGTTACAAAAAAAGAACTCAGGCTTGCGGGGGGGCAGTGGGAGGATTGCGTGGTAGCGAATGATAAAATGAAAACAGTAATGGCGCATCAAAGTAATGAGCACTGACATCAGTAAAAGGCGTCTGGAAGCTAACATACAGGAGCTGAACCCAGCCGATGCAATAGGCATTACAGAATTTCTTTACCAAACCATTATCTGAAGATGAAGTGTTAATCTGACTTGTATTCTGCCTGGATATATCAGTAAACCATGTGCAGTCATCTATTGCCCAGGCCATGGTGTTGAACACAATGCTCAGGGTTAATAGTGGTAGAATAATGCGGCGCAAGAACATGATTTTCGTCTAGGACCTCAGCATCCGCAAACCGCTGGCGATTACGACAAACTCACTGAATTCATGTGCCAGAACAGCGACAGGTAATGCAAACACGCCCGCTACCGCACCGATAACCAGGCTACCAATAACCAGCCCGGACAGGATCAGGTTTTGCTGAATAATGCGCCAGTTGCGATGGCTGAAATGAATCAAATAAGGCAGGCGTGACAAATCATCCGCCATCAGCGCGACATCAGCTGTTTCCAGCGCCACGTCGGTTCCCGCTGCTCCCATCGCAATTCCCACATGCGCTGCCGCCAGCGCCGGTGCATCGTTGATACCATCTCCTACCATGGCAACCCGACCATATTCCCGCTCCAGTTCTTCCACTTTGCATTTTTTACCCTCGGGACTGAGTTCGGCAAATACCTCATCAATTCCGGCCTGGGCGGCAATGGTTTGCGCGGCCAGTTTATTATCCCCGGTCAGCATTATGATCTTTTCAATACCGCTCTGACGCAACTGCTTGATTGTCTCCTGCACATCGGGTCGCAGTGGGTCCATCACCGCAATCAAGCCCTGTAGTTGTTGTTCCGTGCCCAGCAGGATGACAGTATTGCCTGTCTGTTGCAGTTCTGTGATTTGTGTTTGAATCGAACTTAAATCAAACCCCATACCGGCAAACAACTCCGGCTTACCAATGTAGACCATCTCGTTATAAACGCGACCTTTGGCGCCGGCCCCGGTCAGTGACTGAAAATCGTCTGCCGGTGCGACGTGGATGTTTTTATCGGCTGCATCATTGATGATGGCCCTGGCCAGAGGATGCTGGGAATGTAGTTCCAGTGCGCTGGCGGTAACCAGAAGCTGTGTTTCGGTCAAGCCTCTCAGGCTGATAATTTTAGTAACCTGAGGTTTTCCCCGGGTCAACGTACCGGTTTTATCCAGTGCAATCACGCGTACTTTAGCCAGGTTTTCAAGATGTACGCCGCCTTTGATCAAGATGCCGTTGCGACCGGCAGTACCGATAGCGGCAACCAGGGTAATGGGAATGGAAATAACCAGCGCACAGGGCGCGGCCGCCACTATAAATACGGTGGCGCGGGTTAACCACTCATACCATTCCTGAGCAAAGAAAAGCGGGGGCAATATGGCCAGCATAACTCCGACGGCAAGAACCGCCGGGCTGTAACGACGCCCGAAGCGCTCGATAAAACGTTGACTTTTGCCCTTGCTTGACTGGGCTTCTTTCACCAACCGGATAATCCGTGCGATCGTATTGTCGGCTGTGGTTTTAGTGACGCGTATGCTCAACGCACCTTCGCCATTCAGGCTGGCGGCAAACACACGATCACCGACATTCTTTTCAACCGGAACCGATTCACCGGTTACCGGCGCCTGATTCAGACTTGAATGACCTTCAATAATTTCGCCATCGGTAGCCACAGCCTCGCCGGGTCGAACAATAAAAACATCACCAATTTTAAGCTCATCAGCGGGAATGACCATTTCCTTGTTATCCCGTAACAGCAGGGCTGTTTTGGGCGCCAGATCCATCAATGCCCGGATAGCATTTCGAGTACGCTCCTCGGTATATCCTTCGGCGGCTTCTGAAATCGAGTACAAAAAAACCAGCATAGCCGCTTCTGCCCATTGACCTAACAGCCCGGCGGTGACAGCGGCTATCGCCATTAAAATTTCAATGCCAATCTGCTTTTCCTTCAGCAGTGTTTCGATACCCTCACGAATGAAATACCAGCCACCAATAATGACCGCCAGCAGATACAGACTGGTTTGCAGAAAAGTTGAGAGGCCGAGCATGGAACCGAAGAAACCAGCCGCCAGTAATAAACCGGATAATGCCGACGTGATAACCTGCACATTACGCCAGGGTGGCGGCATTGGCTGGCCACTGATGGCGGCTTCACAGCTCGGACAGGCCATTATTGCGAACCTGCCTTTAAATTATCAGAGAGAATTCCTACTCGGCAGCGGCCACCTTCCCGTAACGCCATGCGGTTTTTGAAGTGCTTGAGATCAGTGTCATAGCCATTGTCCGGATCAGGCAATGCGCGAACCAGCGTGTAGAGTTGTTGCAGGTAGTCAGGATTTTTCGTTAGCCGGTGGTATACCCAGCGACCTTCTTTCTGGGATGTCAGCAAACCTGCCTGGCGCAACACTTTAAGGTGACGAGAAAGATTGTATTGTGGTTCAAGCAGGACATCCACCAGCTCACACAGACAAACTTCTTCATCCGTTATTGCCAGCAGACGAATGATTCGTAAGCGTGTGTTGTCCGATAAAGCCTGAAAAAGGGTTTCTGGAGTGATAGTCATTACATGCATGGTTGCACTATAGCGCAACCATGCATATTATAGCAAGCTAATATTCGCCTGCGCTTAAATATTGTAACTATTTAGCTCACTTACATCATTGTTGGGCTTCGCCATAAAGGGCATGGCTCAACGCCAACCTACCTATAAGCCATGCGAGAGTCCTTCACTACGCTATAAAAGGTGTATATAGTTCATATGCTTACAACGTGCATAGCAAAGCCGGATTACATTTTCCAATGACAGAAGATGAACAGGATATGACCGCGCCCTATTGGCTCAACCCCTATGATCGTGAAGACTTTCCCGCTGTAGAACTGGCCTTACGTGAACCGGACGGGCTGCTGGCTATCGGTGGCGATCTTAGTATCGAACGTCTGCTGGCGGCATACCGGCGCGGGATCTTTCCCTGGTATAGTGACGATCAGCCGGTTTTGTGGTGGTCACCCGATCCGCGTTCAGTACTGCTACCGGAGAAACTGCGAATTTCCCGCAGTCTGCGCAAGACCTTGAAAAAGAATCCCTTTCGCGTTTCGCTGGATGAAGCCTTTGCCGAGGTGATCCATGAATGTGCCCAGCCGCGCAAAGATGAACCGGGGACATGGATTACCGAGGAAATGATGCAGGCTTATATTCGCCTGCATGATGCCGGTCACGCCCATTCGGTCGAATGCTGGCAGGGGGATCGGCTGGTGGGCGGATTGTATGGCATGAGCCTTGGAAAAGTGTTTTTTGGCGAGTCCATGTTTGCCCGTGCCAGTGACGCATCTAAAATTGCCTTTGTCTGCCTGGCCCGACAATTGCGTCGCTGGGGCTTTGGTCTCATCGATTGCCAGATCCAGTCTGAGCATCTCGATCGCTTCGGTGCAGAAAATATTCCCCGCAATGTTTTTGTACACAGCCTTGAACATTTTACCGCCCTGCCCAATTATAACGGCGACTGGAAATTTGAAGCGGAGCTGATTGAAACCATCATTCGCACGGGCGGAAAAATGGATGAATGACGAATTGAAACTTCACAGGCTACTGAAGACATTGCCATTTTATGTCACCCCACCCCACCCATGCAGCTATCTGGATGATCGGCAGGCCAGCACCGTGTTTGTCGATCCCTCATTTCCGCTCAATATGGAACACTATAATCAATTGGCAAAACTCGGTTTTCGTCGCAGTGGCGATCACGTTTATCGTCCTGAATGCGCAAACTGCAAGCTGTGTATTCCGGTGCGTATTCCGGTCAATGCGTTCAGGCCGAATCGAAGTCAGAAACGCTGCTGGCGCAAAAATGAAGATCTGCACATCAAGGTGGTCGCTGCCGATTTTAGAGAGGAACATTTCAAACTCTATCGCCGTTATATGTCATCGCGGCATGCCGGCGGCGGCATGGACAAGGATGATCCCGAGGCTTACCAGAGTCTGATTGCGGCGCGCTGGTGCGACAGTGAGCTTGTTGAATTTCGGTTGCAGCAAAAACTGCTTGCCGTTGCGGTGGTTGATCAATTCGAACAGGGCTTGTCCGCCGTCTACACTTTTTTTGACCCAGAGCTGGGCCAGCGCAGCCTGGGGGTTTATGCGGTATTGACTGAAATTTGTATGCTTCAGGAGGCGGGGCAGGACTGGCTGTACCTGGGTTACTGGAATCCACAATCGCCTAAAATGGCCTATAAAAACAACTATACGCCGCTGGAATTTTTCGATCAGCAAGGCTGGACGAGCATTGAAAGAATCGATTTAATTTAACTACAATCAACAACTAAAGATAATAATCTAGAGTAAATTCTACCTTATCGGTTATCTAAAATAGTTACATATACTTAAAAAACGGCTCTTCTGGCCGATACTTATAGGTAAGACAATCCCTTACCCACAGGAGGCCGTCATGCTGAGTTTTATTTATCAACTTGCCCGCCAGTTTGAATTAAAACACGGTTTTGCACCCAACCTCATTCGACTCAATTATGAGCAGTTTGAGCATTTGCGGACAGAACTTGCCGATATCGATGGCCTGGATAATCTCAGTCGGGTGCTGGGAATGGAAATTGTGCTAACCACCGACCAGGCTCATCCTTCGGTTAGCTGGTCGGAGGTGGACTGGAGTTGTGCCATCGCGGTTTGATCTGGATTAAAAACCTCGGTTTTTGAAAAAATTAATTTTCTGCAGGTGAAATGTCTTTTGAATATTGCGCCTATTTCAGGCATTATGCGCGCTGAGTAAATTCAGGTCACAAACAGGCATTAACACCGAATGGCGAAAGAAGAACACATTGAAATGGAAGGCACGGTTAGTGAAACCCTGCCCAATACCATGTTCCGGGTAGAACTGGAAAATGGTCACGTTGTCACCGCGCATATCTCAGGCAAAATGCGCAAACACTATATCCGTATCCTCACTGGCGATAAAGTCACCGTCCAGTTGACTCCCTATGATTTAAGCAAGGGTCGCATCGTTTTCCGCGGCCGCTAAGCGGCTGCAATTTCTTTGCTGTAACATCTATATTGTTTTGTTGGGCTTCGCATTGCTCAGCGCCAACCTACAGCAGGTAACTGCGTAGGTTGGTACTGAATGAAATGAAACCCAACAAATCAGCAGACAGATTTCCTGTTAGTGCGTTGCCAGTTCTTCTTTGCTTTCCAGCTCGAAGCTGAATTCGCCATCTTTCACGCTGATTCTGATCTGTCCGCCCCCCGCCAGTTTGCCGAATAGCAATTCCTCAGCCAGAGGCTTCTTGATCCGGTCCTGAATCAGCCGCGCCATCGGTCGCGCGCCCATGCTGGGATCATAGCCGTGAACGGCTAACCAGGTGCGCGCCTCGTCGTCCACATGCAGACTGACGCCCTTTTCTTCCAGTTGTCCTTCCAGCTCGAATATAAACTTGTCGACTACCCGTCCGATAATTTCCGGTCCCAGCTGCTTGAAGGAAATAATGCCGTCCAGGCGATTGCGGAATTCCGGGGTAAAGGTTTTCTTGATGGCTTCCATATTGTCACTGGAATGATCCTGATACGAAAAACCGATGGAGGCACGGTTGATGCGATCGGCGCCGGCATTCGATGTCATCACCAATACGACATTGCGGAAATCCGCTTTGCGGCCATTGTTGTCGGTCAGAGTGCCATGATCCATTACCTGCAATAACAGATTGAAAATTTCCGGGTGGGCTTTTTCAATTTCATCCAGCAACAGCACCGCATGCGGGTGCTTGTTGATGGCCTCGGTCAGCAAACCGCCCTGATCGTAACCGACATAGCCGGGTGGTGCGCCAATCAGGCGAGATACCGTATGGCTTTCCATGTATTCGGACATATCAAAACGAATGAACTCGATGCCCATGATGCGCGCCATCTGTTTGGTTACTTCGGTCTTGCCCACCCCGGTAGGACCGGCAAACAGGAAGGAACCGATGGGCTTGTCTTCATGTCCCAGTCCGGCGCGGGACAGCTTGATCGCCGCCGACAGGCTGTCGATGGCCTGATCCTGACCATAAATGACCAGTTTCAGATCCCGCTCCAGATTGCGTAACACTTCCATATCGGTGGACGACACGGTTTTCGGCGGAATGCGGGCAATTTTGGCGACAATATTTTCAATGTCACGCACGCCAATGGTTTTCTTGCGTTTGGAAACCGGCTGCATGCGTTGATTGGCCCCGGCTTCATCGATGACATCAATCGCTTTGTCGGGCAAATGGCGGTCATTGATATAACGCTCGGATAGTTGCGCGGCAGTGCGCAACGCCTGGCGGGTATAACGAACATCATGATGCTCTTCGAAACGCGTCTTCAGTCCTTCCAGAATCTGAATGCACTCTTCGACTGTGGGTTCGGCGATATCGATTTTCTGAAAGCGTCGCGCCAGCGCCCGATCTTTTTCAAAAATACCCCGGTATTCCTGATAGGTGGTCGAGCCCAGGCATTTGAGTTCGCCGTTGGAGAGCACGGGTTTAATCAGGTTGGAGGCGTCCATTGCGCCGCCGGAAGCCGCGCCTGCGCCAATAATGGTATGAATTTCATCAATGAACAGGACCGATCCGGGGTTCTTTTTCAGTTCCGCCAGAACGGCTTTGAGGCGTTTTTCGAAATCGCCGCGATACTTGGTACCCGCCAGCAGGGCCCCCAGATCCAGCGAATAGATGGTGTAGTTGTTGAGAATCTCCGGCACTTCGCCATCGACGATTTTTTTCGCCAGGCCTTCGGCCAACGCCGTTTTACCAACGCCGGCTTCACCGACAAACAAAGGGTTGTTTTTGCGCCGTCGGCAAAGGATCTGAATGGTGCGTTCAATTTCATGTTTGCGCCCAATCAGCGGATCAATCTTGCCGTTGCGAGCCTGTTCATTCAGGTTGATGGTGTACTGCTGCAGTGGATTGGGGGGGGCAGCAGTTTCGCCATGTTCCTCGTCGCTATGGCTGCCGGTTTCCGACTGCTCGTTATCCGATATCCGGGAAATGCCGTGAGAAATGTAATTAACGACTTCGAGGCGGGAAATATCCTGTTTTTTGAGAAAATAGACCGCCTGTGATTCCTGCTCACTGAAAATGGCTACCAGCACGTTAGCGCCGCTGACCTCACGTTTGCCGGACGACTGGACGTGAAACACCGCGCGCTGCAAGACACGCTGAAAACCCAGCGTGGGTTGGGTCTCACGTTCTTCCGCCATAGGCATCAGAGGCGTGGTTTCATCCAGAAAGGCCGACAGATCCTTGCGCAGGGACTCAAGACTGGCGCCACAGGCACGCAGGATGCCAACAGCGGCATCATTGTCCAGCAAAGCCAGGAGCAGGTGCTCGACCGTCATGAATTCATGATTCAACTGCCGTGCGCGTTTAAACGCGTTATTCAGTGTCAGTTCCAGCTCTTTGTTTAACATGCCGATTTCCTTCTACTCAATTGATTCAACTTTCCGCTTCCATCGTACATTTCAGTGGATGTTCATTCTGGCTCGAATAATCGTTGACCTGAGCTACTTTCGTTTCCGCGATATCACGCGGATAAACACCACAGATGCCTTTGCCCCGGGTATGGACATTGAGCATAATATGGGTCGCTTTTTCACGATTCATGCCAAAAAATGTTTCCAGAATATGCACGACGAATTCCATAGGAGTGTAATCGTCATTTAGCAGCACAACTTTATACATTGGTGGTGGTTTTAATGCAGGTTTTGCATATTCCAGTGCCAAACCCTCGTTAGAACCCCATTCCGGTGTGTCATTTTCTTTATTGCTCATACCAAATATTTTAGCTGAACCTTTGTTTCACTGCCTAGTCTTAATATTCGTATTCTCTGGACAAGATGGCTTTTCCACCCATCAGGAATGCCTGATTACGTTATTTTGGGTCTGCAAAAAGCGGATTCAATCCCTGACTGTATAGGGGTATTGTTTTGTGTTCTTTTTCACATGCAAGTTCAGAATTATTGACTATAGTTGTTGGTAACAGGGTTTAGATTTGGATTCTGTTTAATGACGTAAATAAATTGTTGACTTACAAGACGTTAGTCACGTAGTCAGCGTCTGAAGTGATAGCGACAAGGAGGCTAGGACGGCATGTCTACTGGTACAGTAAAGTGGTTCAGTAATGCAAAAGGGTATGGTTTTATCGCGCCTGAAGAGGGCGGTGATGATATCTTTGCCCATTTTTCTTCCATCACGATGGAGGGTTACAAAACGCTCAAAAAAGGGCAGTTAGTCGAATTTGAGTGCACACAAGGCCCCAAGGGGCTGCACGCAACGGCTATCAAATTGAGTAATTCCCCGCCTCCCACGTTAGAACAAGTGGGTATGCATTAAAGGGAAACCGGTCTCAACGCCCTGAACCCGGCCATGCACCGCGTCAGGGCGTTGAGAATATCTCGTTGCGCCTACATTTTTTCAATCATGGCATCGCCAAACCCGGAACAACTGAGCAAGGTGGCGCCATCCATCAGGCGTTCCAGATCATAGGTGACGGTTTTTGCCGATATAGCAGCCGACATCCCCTTGACCACAAGATCAGCAGCTTGAGTCCACCCCAGATGCCGCAGCATCATTTCGGCTGATAAAATGAGAGAACCGGGGTTAACCTTGTCCTGACCAGCATATTTGGGTGCGGTGCCGTGAGTTGCCTCGAACAGGCCGATGCTGTCAGACAGATTGGCGCCAGGCGCGATGCCAATGCCGCCCACCTGCGCCGCCAGTGCATCTGAAATATAGTCGCCATTGAGGTTCAGGGTCGCGATTACATCGTATTCTTCCGGACGCAGCAGAATCTGTTGCAGGAAGGCATCGGCAATCACATCCTTGACGACGATGTCCTTGCCGGTATTCGGGTTTTTGAACGAACACCAGGGACCGCCATCGATATCTTTGGCGCCAAATTCGTCTCGTGCCAGAGCATAGCCCCAGTCCTTGAAGCCGCCTTCGGTGAATTTCATGATATTGCCCTTGTGCACCAGGGTCACGGAGCTACGATCATTGTCGATAGCGTACTGAATGGCGCGACGCACCAGCCGCTGGGTGCCTTCGCTGGAAACCGGCTTGATACCAATGCCCGAGGTCTCCGGGAAACGGATTTTTTTCACGCCCATTTCATTTTGTAGAAAGTCGATAAGCTTCTTCACTTCCGGGGTACCGGCGGCCCACTCGATACCGGCGTAAATGTCTTCCGAATTTTCACGGAAAATAACCATGTCGGTTTTTTCCGGTGCTTTTACCGGGCTGGGCGTACCTGCGTAATAGCGCACCGGGCGCAGGCAGACATAGAGATCCAGATCCTGCCGCAGCGTTACGTTGAGCGAACGTATGCCGCCCCCTACCGGGGTGGTCAATGGCCCCTTGATGGCAACGCTGAAATCACGAATGGCCGTCATAGTCTCATCTGACAGCCATACATCTTCGCCATAAACCTGGGTGGATTTTTCACCCGCAAAAATTTCCATCCAGGCAATCTGTTTCTTGCCGTCATAGGCTTTTTCCACTGCGGCATCAATAACCTTGCGCATTACCGGGGTTATATCCACGCCAATGCCATCGCCTTCAATAAACGGAATGATCGGGTTATTCGGTACATTCAGCGAGCTGTCTGCATTAACGGTAATTTTTTCACCATTTTCGGGGATCTCAATTTTTTCGTAAGCCATGCGTGCTCCGGTTATTTAAAAAAAACTGTATCAACATCTAACTGGCGCGAGATTATAGCAATAACAGGCCAATCTTTGCTGATATAATCCTCCTAATGACTCGATTGATCGCGTTTTGCAAACCTTACGGCGTACTTTGCCAGTTCTCCCCGGATCGGGATGGAGACGGCGAGACGGCCACCCTGGCGGATTTTATTTCCTCTCCAGGCGTCTACCCTGCGGGCCGTCTGGACAAGGACAGCGAGGGTCTGCTGTTGCTTACCGACAGCGGTGCCCTGCAACACCGAATCAGTCATCCGCAAAAGAAAATGCCAAAAACCTACCTTGTTCAGGTCGAAGGCGAGCCGGATCCGGCCGCCATTCAGCAATTATGCAAGGGAGTAAAGCTCAAAGATGGCCTGACCCGTCCGGCCAGGGTTAAGGCGATTGCCGACCCCGAGCTCTGGCCGCGTCAGCCGCCTGTGCGTTACCGCGCTCACATCCCTACAAGCTGGCTGGAAATGACCCTGCGTGAAGGCCGTAACCGTCAGGTGCGGCGTATGACTGCGGCAGTCGGCTACCCTACCCTGCGTCTGATCCGCTATGCTATCGGTCCCTGGAATCTGGGCGATTTGGAGCCGGGGCAATGGCGAGAGCTGACGTTTGCTGACGAATATTTGACTCAAAGCTCCAGGAAACCCCGCAGGACAGTCCCACGTCAACGTCACCGTCCAGGACGAGCCTGAGAGAACATTTCTTCATGATCCATTAGCCTTATCCACTGAAACGGATGAAAACATAATATGAATCCAGAACAGCCCAGTAATAACAAGCTTAAGCGTGAGCAGATGCATCAGAAACTGAATCTGGAAAGCGGAGAGATAGACTGGTCCGAGTTGCAACGCCATTTCGCCCGTGGCGTTGTTATTGCGGTGAGTCCGGCGCTTGATCTGGTGGAAGCCGCGCTTAAATTTGTAGAAGATGATCGGGACACAATTGAAAACTGGTTAGCAATGGGGCAAATCAAACGCGCAGACGAGGAGCATGCCCATCGCTGGAATCAAAACAATGCCTTGTTCTGGGCCATTGTGGTTGCGCCCTGGGTACTGGTTCAGGAACAGTCTCAGGCAACGAACAAGAATGTCAACTCCGGCGGATCTGCTTTATGAGTATGTTCGAGGCTATTGTTCCCTACTTTCCATTATTGATCGTGATCGGCTGGGGGCTATACAAAATGTTTTACAAAATCATACGCCGCTTTTTTAAATGACCCCCTCAGAAAGCAAACAAATCGTCGTCGGTATGTCCGGCGGGGTAGATTCCTCGGTTGCCGCCCTGCTGTTGCAACAGCAAGGTTTTTCGCTACGCGGCGTTTTCATGAAAAACTGGGAAGGTGACGACAGTGACGAACATTGCAATGCCGAAGAAGATCTCAATGATGCTCGCCAGGTTTGCGACAAACTGGGGATTGATTTACAGGGGGTTAATTTTTCTGACCAGTACTGGGAACGGGTATTCGAATATTTCCTGACGGAATACCGGGCCGGGCGTACGCCTAATCCTGACATTCTCTGCAACAAGGAAATCAAGTTTAAAGCCTTTCTGGATTATGCTCTGTCACTGGGCGCCGATGCGATTGCCACCGGCCATTATGCCCGCATCGACTGCCTGGATGGTCGTTACCGTTTACTCAGGGGACGAGATCAGAATAAGGACCAGAGCTACTTTCTTTATACTCTGGGACAGGCGCAACTGGCGAAAAGCCTGTTCCCGATTGGCGAGCTGGAAAAACCGCTGGTTCGACAACTGGCCGAAAAACATCAACTCATTACCTTCAATAAAAAAGACAGTACCGGAATCTGTTTTATCGGCGAACGTGACTTCAAGGCTTTTTTACAACGTTATATTCCCGCGCAACCCGGCGAAATTGTCACCCCTGAAGGTGAATATATCGGCAAGCATGATGGCCTGATGTATTACACTCTGGGTCAGCGACAGGGATTGGGGATCGGCGGCATCCGCGGGCATGAGGGGGCCACCTGGTATGTGGCCGACAAGGATCTGGAAAATAATCGGCTGATCGTGGTCGACCGGCATGATCATCCTCTGCTCTACAGTATTGAACTCAAGGCTTCTGATTTAAGCTGGACAGCCGGCCTTGCACCGCAGGCTCCCTGCACCTGTAGCGCCAAGACGCGTTATCGGCAAACCGATGCAACCTGTACCATCACTGAAATTGACGGCGCTGCTTGCAAGGTGGTATTCGAACAGCCTCAATGGGCGGTCACACCAGGGCAGTCCGTCGTTTTTTATCAAGGAGATGAATGCCTGGGCGGCGGCGTTATTAATCACTTTAAACGCCAAAATAGCGTACAAAAAAACAGACAGGATAAAACAGTATGAGCAGTACCCGTGAACGAACCCTGGCGTTGGCCGGCATGTTTCAAGCCGCCTCGTTGGTAAAAGCCGTGGCGACAAATTCGGAAGTAAATAACAGTGACATCGAGGTGACACTGGAAACCCTGTTTGTAACCAGTCCTGAAAGCACGCTGGAGGTCTATGGCTGCGTTGACAATTTATATGTCGGTCTGCATGCTCTTATTCAACAACTGGGCGGCAATGGACAACGAGATATCGATATTGCCCGCTATGTCATCAGCCTGTTACACCTGTGCAACAAACTAATGAAAAATGACAACATGATGGCGCAACTTTCTAAGGGTATAGAAAATGCGCGCACCCAGCGTACACATTTTCCGCTATTACATGAAAATGTTATTGCCAACCTGGCTGGGATTTACACAGATACAATTAGCCAACTGCAGCCTAAGATCATGGTTACAGGTGATAGCCAGCATTTATCCAACAATACAAATACCAATATGGTGCGAGCATTGCTGCTGGCCGGTATGCGTTCTGCGGTTCTTTGGCGACAACTAAAGGGTAGTCGCTGGCAAGTATTACTACAACGCAAACGATTTGTTCAGGAAGCAGAATATCTGCTTAAAGAAAAAATAGTTCGTCATTGAAATGAGAGAAAGCAATGAAATTATTAATTAGTTTGACACTTGTATTTATAACATTATTTTCCTCCAGTGCGGCCGCCGGTTGGGATCCTGACTCGAAAAATGAAGCTATGACGGCCATTGCCGCGTTCAAAAAAGCAGATCCGAAACTCAGCCGTTTTTTTGCCCAGGCCTACGGTTATGTGGTCTACCCCAATATCGTCAAGGGTGCTATGGGGATTGGCGGCGCCTATGGTAGTGGCACAGTATTCCAGCGCGGCCGGATCATAGGCAGCAGCAGTCTCAGCCAGTTAAGCTTTGGTTTTCAGTTAGGCGGACAGGCTTACCGCGAAATTATTTTTTTCAAGGATAAACAGGCGATGGCGCGTTTCAAGAAAGGAAACTTTGAACTAGGTGCCCAGATATCCGCCGTTGCCGCTACTTACGGCGCTTCAGCCAACGTGGATTATTCCAGCGGCGTAGCCATATTCACAATAACCAAAGGTGGGCTGATGTATGAGGCCAGTGTGGGTGGGCAGTTGTTATCTTTTGAAGCACGATAAATTATTATTTAGCTCAATTTTTGACTTCATTTATTTTGGCTTCACTAAAGGGAATAACCTGCGCCTGGGCAAAATAATCCAGTGGTTTCGGCTGGCCCAGATAATAACCCTGAACGAAATCGACGCCCAGTGTACGCAGAACTTTTAGTGAGGCTTCGTCTTCAACATATTCTGCCGTTGTCTGCTTGCCCATCAAAGAAACAATGTCACAAATTGATTTAACCATCGCACGTTCGATATTGTTTTTACTGATATTGCGAACAAAGGTTCCATCAATCTTGATCATGTCTACCGGCAGGTTCTTGAGGTAGGCAAAAGAAGACAGGCCACTGCCAAAATCATCCAGCGCAAAATGACAACCGACCTGCTTGAGCTTCTCAATAAATTCCACCGCGCGGGACAAATTGGAAATGGCCGCTGTTTCAGTAATTTCAAAACATATTTTATGCTGCGGCAAAGGTGATGCCTGCAGCAGGTCAAAAGCAAACTGACCAAATTTTTTATCACACAGGGACAGGGCCGAGAGATTAATCGAGCAAATATCCAGGCGGGGCAAAAAATCCGGATGCTGCTCAAACCATGTTACCAGGTTTTCCAGCACCCAGCGGTCGATCTGCGTCGATAGATTATATCGTTCAGCCGCAGGCATGAATGCACCCGGCCGAACAATCTTATCGCCATCTTTCAAACGTAGCAGAATTTCAAACCGTTCCCCCGCTGTTTTTTTGCTGCAGGAATGAATAGGCTGGGCATACAGATGAAACCGATCAGTTTCCAGCGCTTCAGTAATACTGGAGGCCCAGCATATTTCACCAATACGGCCGGCTGCCGTCAGGTCTCCCTTGCGCCGCACATGCACCTGGTTTCGCCCCCGCTGTTTTGCCGTATAACAGGCGGAATCTGCATAACTCAGAATATCATTCAAATTGATATCACCCTCAAGAATCGGGACGACACCGATACTCACGCCAATATTGAAACGCCGACTACCCCATTGAAAACGGAAGCTCGCAATAGACTCTCTGATCCTGTTGGCAAAGTGCTCAGCCTGCTCAAGCGGACAATCTTCCATCAACACCGCAAATTCATCGCCGCCAAGACGTGCCAGGGTATCCCGTGAACGGGTCTGCTGGATCAGTAATCCGGCTACCTGACGCAGAAGTTCATCACCGGCAATATGACCCGAGGTATCGTTAATGACTTTAAACTGATCCAGATCCAGATAACAAAGTACATGTTGCCCTTTTTCTGGTGAGGACAGAACATGATGCAGGCGCTTTTCAAATTCACGGCGGTTAATCAGATTGGTCAGCGAGTCATGGGCTGCCTGATAGACCAGTTGTTCCTCCAGATCCCGACGATCGGTAATATCCCGACAGACTACCAGTAAGCGCGGTTCACAGGCCTGCGGTTCCTGGTTGATACACTGGTGCACCCAGAATACGCTGCCATCCTTGCGCACTTTGCGGTATTCAAGGCCATTGTCAGGGCTAAAGGTATCAAACTGTTTCTGAATATAGTCCTGCACCTTTTCCCGATCATCCGAATGCACAATGTTCAGCACCGGTTGACCAATCAGTTCTTCGATTTCATAGCCCAGTAGATGTGCGCCGGTATGGTTAATGGATAACACCGTACCTGCAGGTGAGATAGTGGTGTAAATATCCGGCGCATTTTCATACAGAATCTGATAACGCATCTCACTGGCTTGCAGTGCTTCTTCAGTTTTCACTTTATCGGTAATATTTCGGAAAATACCGCGAGTGGAAATTGCTTCCCCGTCCCGGATAATTGAACCACAGTCGCCTTGAAGGTAAACCGTCTCGCCGGATTTGCTAATAAATTTGAAATCAATCGCAGTAAGACATTCCCCCTGCTTGAGTCGTTCAAACCGGTCCTGGCAACAGGGACGGCTATCCGGGTGTAAAACATCAAGCAGACTCAGTGAGGCGACTTCCTGTTCGGTATAATCCATTGCCTCACGCCAGGTCTTGTTGGTATAGAGAAAGCTACCATCAGAGGCGAGACACTGAATGAGATCGCTTGTGTTATCAAAAATATCCTGATAACGCTCACGGACTTCAAGCAGATTATCTCTGAGAGTGCGTTGTTGCCTGAATTTCTGCAACCGGACGATCATTGCATCCAGCAGGCGGGGTAATTTTTCAAACTGTTGCGCCCGTTTCAGTACGCAATATTCAAATCCATGTTCAATACAGTCCAGCAGCTCATCTTCAGAACCCATTTCAGCCATCAGCAGAACCGGAATATCCAGTTTGTGTTCAACCAGATAATCACGCAAATCCAGACAGTTAAAATCGGATAGATGAAGATCACTGAGAATCAGATCCCAGCGATTATTCTGCATGGCCTCAAGCCAGTTTGATCTTTCTGAAACCACATGAATGGACTCAATTGCATCCGAGTCTGCAAGCGAAGATGCAAGAAGATTGGATTCCTCCCGCCCGGTTAGCAATAGAAGTTGGATGGAATGATCTTTCATTATTGGAAATACTCCTTTTTTCAATCAGTCCATTCTACATAATCACAGGTCCGGCAACAAATACTCTTAAATTATTAGGAAACGATATGATTATAATGTTCAGGCGGTACTGTTCACTCAATATTCAGTAAATATCAATACTTTAATTAAGGTAATTAGAGGGGTTCCTGAGCAGTAAAACAATAAACACTCGTTAAAAAAACATGACAAGGAGTTTTATAATAGTTCCTATCATACCAGCCGCTCGGCGGATGGTTGATTTGCAGCACCAAGTTCGTTACAAGCATCAGCGAACTCTGTCTTTAGCCGTTCAATTAGCGTAGATGCATTTGAAATGTCACCGCTTTCCCCCTGGATTTCTAAATCTGCTGCAATCAAAGAAAGTTGCAACGCGCCAACATTGGCACTACTGGATTTTATTGAATGTGCATTGCGGATAAACATCTTCAGGTTGTTTTGTTGTTGTAGTTCGGATAGTGAATTGACCAACTTACCTGTGTCATTGATAAATGTGGTGATGAGCAAGCCAAAAGAATCCCCCATCAGTTTTTAAGTGAGTCAATGCTTTTACTGTCGATCACATTGTGTTCAGACATTCTAAATAACTGTTCCGAATTCCTGTCCAGTAAAACCGTTCGCCCTGAGCTTGTCGAAGGGTGAACAGCATTAAATATTGCTATTTCAGGCCTTGCATTCATGGTTCGACAAGCTCACCACGAACGTGATCTGTATAGTGGACAGGAATTCGGAACAGTTATTTAGCCTCTTGGTTTATTTCTGGTTTATTATTTTTCTGCGGCTTAAATATTTAACAATAAGCTTATAAAGGTCACTTTTAACAATTGGCTTTGACAAATAATCATCAAAACCGACCGCAAGACAATGCTCTCGATCTTTATCGTGCACATTGGCTGTTAATGCAATAATGGGGATCTGCTGACTAGTTTTAGTCTCAGCCTCGTTTTTTCGGATTTTTTTTGTTGCCTCAAACCCATCAAGCACAGGCATTTGACAATCCATCAGGATTAAATCATAAGCGTTATTTTTGTATTTTTTCACCGCATCTAGCCCATTGTCAGCTATATCAACCATTAGACCGAATTGTTCCAGCATGGCTTTTGCAACGAATTGATTAACCCTGTTATCCTCAACTAAAAGGACTTTCCCTGTTAATGGTCCAGGTTTAACTGTGAGCCCCGTCTTATATTCAGGTACTTGAGCATGGATGTTTTTATTGACATTTAAATTTAGAGTAAACCAGAATATTGCTCCCTGACCGGGCTGGCTATTCACACCTATTTCCCCCTGCATCAACATTATAAGTTGTTTGCATATTGCCAGTCCAAGTCCGGTACCGCCAAATTTTCGGGTTGTAGATGAATCAACCTGGGTGAAGTCGGAAAATAATTTCTCTTGCGATTGCTGATCGATACCGATACCGGTGTCACTAATATTGAACATGAGCGTTGCTTTATCATTACTCAGAATTGTTCCTGAAATACTGATTTTAATGCTGCCTTGCTCTGTAAATTTAATGGCATTGCTCACAAGATTTTGTATGATCTGTTTTATCCTTAAGCTGTCGCCAAGCAAATCAACCGGACAGCCTGGTTCGATATTGTATCCTAATTTAATATTTTTTTCCTTGGCCTTGCTGCCAAACAAGTCAACAATATCCGCTGTTATTTTGTGTAGATTAAATGGATGATTCTCAAGCTCCATTTTACCGGCTTCGATTTTAGAAAAATCAAGAATATCATTAATAATAACAAGCAGAGAGTTACCCGAATCTATAATGGTGTTCACGTAGAGCTGTTGTTTCTCGGTTAATTCTGTTGCGGCAATAACCTGGGCCATCCCCAACACACCATTCATTGGCGTGCGTATTTCATGACTCACGGTTGCCAGAAAATTACTCTTGGCAATGGATGCGGCTTCTGCGCGTACTTTTTCGAACATAAGCTGCCGAGTGCGCTCTTCAATTTTCATCTCCAGCATTTCATTTTGTTCTTGCACCATTATGTTAAGTTCTAATGCCTCGATCGTGTTTGCGCAATTCAAGAGGATAATGGAAAGTAATCCCAACGTTATTTCATTGATGCTGTCAGCATCAAAATCAAAGGTGGCAACAAGCATTCCAATGACTTTTCCTCGAATGGCAACAACATGAAATAAGCGCGAGAGGGTGTTCTCATCCCCAGGCAAAACGACGGCGCGATTCTGATTTAGCGCCCAGGCAAAAACACCTTCTTTTATTGCGTCATTTGAAAGTCGATCAATACAATCAAAAGATCTTTCGGGCTGGCAATAAATTAAATTAAAATCCAAACCATCATCATCCAGCCGCAAAAAACCCATTTCATTAAACGAAATGATTTTGTGGATTCTCAACCAGACCGCATCAAGTACAATGGTAGTATCGGGTCGGCCTTCAAATTCAAGAAGAACATCGTCGGGTGTCGCAATAATGTGCAACGCATCAATAAAATGATTGCATGTTTTTGCCATATACTGATGATCATCACCTACATCAGAAGCACTTTTACTGTAGTTAATTCTACTGTTTGTCATTAGCGCCATCCCCTAACCAGGATAAACCAAGAAATAACTACCTTCACAAAATAATTTCCTACAAAATGCGCAGAAAATTATTTCTAAGGTGCTAAAACAAAGTCAACCGCAATAGTGTATTGTTTGTGCAGCTCATTAATTACCGTGCAAATGATTGCGTCACTTAAGCCAATTCGATCCCATGCCTGGCTATCCAGTGCCGGCACAAGATGTTCTCCACTGCTGCCAAGTTGCAGGCTATTTGCAATAATGTCGGCGAGATGTATAACAGCCACCTCGTCTTTAAAGTCTGAGCTGCGTCTTGGGTGATGGTGGAATGTGGTGGAGTCAACCAGATGTACCGGAAGTTTCCATTCCTTTAGCAACATACCGCCTAGTTTTGCGTGATCAAAGCCTAGAATTTCCTTTTCTACTTTATATAACAGTTGTTGAGTTTGTTTTGCCTGCTGCATTGCCTGGCTGATTTCAGATGGAGTTTCCTTAAACAGGATAAGCCGACCAATATCATGTAATAGCCCGGCAAGAAAAAAATATTCAACATTGGCGGCACGCCTGAGCGACGCAATAATTCGTGCGCTCACTGCACAGGCAATACTGTGGCGCCAGAACATTTCCATGTTAATCAATTCTTCTGGTATATCTTTAAACAATATCATTACCGAGCTGGCTAGAACCAGCGCTCGTAACTGCTGGGTTCCGATAATGGTGATGGCATTTGAAACAGAGTCGATTTTACTTGGAAAATTAAACATCGCGCTGTTTGCGAGGCGTAATAAGCGCGCAGAAAGTGCCGTGTCTTCACTTAATATGTTGACGAGGTGTTGGTTGCTGCAATTGGCACTATTTAAAGCGTCATCTATTTTAGTATAGATCGTGGGTAAACTCGCAACTTGCAGCGTGTTTCGAACAATATATTCTGCGCTGAGTGCCATGCTTAATGTGCCTTGTTGTCCATATAATGGTTTTGCCAATAATCAAAAAGACTTTTAATAACCGGGTGGTTTATATCGTTGTGCTGAAAGTGAATTTTTGCAAGTTGGTTGGCTTTCTCAATAAGTTCGGGCGGGTAATTCTTTTTCGGTTCTTCGATTTCCACACCGCTTTTAATGCTAATCTCAAGTATTCCCCAGGTATTGAATACACGTAAATGTTTTTCGTTTAAAATAACGCCTGCTTTTAATAATACGCGCCCTTGCCGGTCGACCACATCAGCATCAAGCTCCATGCCTGCTTCTGCATTGTCCACTAGTATTTTTTCCATTTTGATAACCGCTACTCGTTATGTTTGAAATGTGCCTTTCTTGCGATCTTTTTTGTCTGAATACATTTTTTATACATGCTGTTATATCGGTTCCAGAAGATGGAATCTTGAATTTAAGCATTTGAAAATACACACAAAAAGTACGTTCTAGAAACTTTCTAGTCTGAGCAGGATGATTTACTCTAAAGACTAAATAAGTGTTCCTAATTCCTGTCCAGTAAAACCGTTCGCCCTGAAGTCCTGAGCTTGACGAAGGGTCGAAGGGTGAACAGCATTAAATATTACTATTTCAGGCTTTGAGTCATAGTTCGACAAGCTTCCTTCGACCCTTCGTCAAGCTCAGGACGAACGGCAATTTCTAAAGTGTACGGGTATTCGGAACTGCTATTTAGCGTTACTCTGACTATTCATTTCTGCCAAAAATCATATTCTTGCCCTGAGAGAAAGATGAAAAACACAGAACTATCCCGGCTGGAAGCATTTTCGCGTATAATGCTGGGCTAAATTTAATTTTGAGTCCCGATTTCCACTAAATTTCAAGGAGTCCTCCCCTTCATGACTATCCGGAGTAACAGTTTCAATGCCCGCGCCACACTGTCTGTCAATGGCAAGGATTACGAGATTTATCGCCTTGATGCCATCAACAATGCTGCGCGCCTGCCCTGGTCCCTGAAAATCCTGCTGGAGAATCTGCTCCGCCATGAGGATGGGGTGAACATTACTGCCGATGATATTACGGCGATGGCAAACTGGGATGCCAATGCTGAACCGAGCAAGGAAATTGCCTATACGCCTGCACGGGTGCTGATGCAGGATTTCACCGGCGTGCCGGCGGTGGTGGATCTGGCCGCCATGCGTGATGCGATGAAGGCCTTGGGCGGTGATCCGGAAAAAATCAATCCCCTGTCCCCGGCGGAACTGGTGATCGACCACTCGGTGCAGATCGACGCCTTTGGTTCAGCCGATGCCATGCAGATCAATGCCGACCGTGAATACGAACGCAACCAGGAACGCTACAGCTTTCTTAAATGGGGACAGAAGGGCTTTTCCAATTTCAAAGTGGTGCCGCCGGACACCGGCATTGTTCATCAGGTAAACCTGGAATTTCTCGCTCGTACCGTGTTTGCGCAGGAAAACAATGGCGTATTACAGGCCTATCCCGACACCCTGGTGGGCACCGATTCCCACACGACCATGGTCAACGGCCTCGGGGTGCTGGGCTGGGGCGTGGGTGGTATCGAAGCGGAAGCCGCCATGCTGGGGCAACCCGTATCCATGTTGATCCCGCAGGTGGTGGGCTTCAAATTGACAGGTGAAATGCCGGAAGGCTCCACCGCCACCGATCTGGTGCTGACGGTAGTGGAAATGCTGCGCGCTCACGGTGTGGTAGGTAAATTCGTTGAATTCTTTGGTGAGGGCATAATCCATCTGTCGCTGGCGGATCGCGCCACCCTGGCCAACATGGCGCCGGAATACGGTGCCACCTGTGGTATTTTCCCGATTGATGAAGAAACCCTCAACTACCTGCGTCTGTCCGGCCGGGATGAGGAGCATATCGCACTGGTGGAAGCTTATGCCCGTGCTCAGGGACTGTTCCGTGAGGCCGGTCAGGCCGATGCCGAATACAGCAGCGTAGTAGAACTGGATATGAACAGCATCGAACCCAGCATGGCCGGACCTAAACGGCCACAGGATCGCATACCACTAAAACAGTCTAAAATATTATTCGATAAAGATCTGAAGGCCCTCAAAAATGAGCGCAACATCAGCAGTCAACCTGCCAGCGCCGAGATCAACGGCGAAACCGTCAAGCTGGACGATGGTGCAGTGGTGATTGCTTCGATTACCTCCTGTACCAATACATCTAATCCTTCTGTAATGCTGGGTGCAGCATTAGTCGCGCAAAAGGCGGTGGCGCGTGGCTTACAGGTCAAACCCTGGGTCAAGACTTCGCTGGCCCCCGGTTCACGTGTAGTCACCGAATATTTGCAAAAAGCCGGACTTCTGGGTGATCTGGAAACACTGGGCTTTAATGTGGTCGGCTATGGCTGCGCCACCTGCATTGGCAACTCCGGCCCCCTGCTGGCCCCGGTTTCCAAAGCCATTGCCGAGGGCGATCTGTCCGCCTGCTCGGTGCTTTCCGGCAACCGTAACTTCGAAGGCCGGGTGCACGCCGAGGTACGCATGAACTATCTGGCTTCACCGCCACTGGTAGTCGCCTATGCGCTGGCCGGCAGCATGAATATCGATCTCTACAACGAGCCATTAGGGCAGGATAAAGACGGCAATAACGTATTCCTCAAAGACATCTGGCCTAGCCTGAAAGAAATGCATGATGTAGTCGCTAGCAGCGTCAAACGTGAATCCTTCCTCGATGCCTATGGCGAAGTCTACAAAGGGGAAGATCGCTGGATCAATCTGGCTTCTCCTGAAGGTCAGTTGTTCGACTGGCAGGATGATTCCACCTACATCAAGAATCCTCCCTATTTTGAAGGCATGAGCAAAACCCCCGCTGAGGTTTCAGATATTCAGGGCGCACGGGTGCTGGCCCTGCTGGGGGATTCGGTTACGACCGATCACATCTCCCCGGCTGGTGCGATCAAGGCTGACAGTCCGGCTGGCAAATACCTGCAGGAACATGGCGTCAAGCCTGATGACTTCAATTCACTGGGTTCACGGCGCGGCAACCACGAAGTCATGATGCGCGGCACCTTCGCCAATATCCGTCTGCGTAACCTGCTCGCACCCGGCACCGAAGGCGGTGTCACCCTGCATTTGCCTGCTGGCGAGCCGATGAGCATTTATGACGCAGCAATGAAATATCGGGATGAAAACACACCGTTGGTGATTATCGCCGGTAAGGAATACGGCTCCGGTTCCTCGCGTGACTGGGCGGCCAAGGGACCGCGTCTGCTCGGTATCCGTGCCGTGATCGTTGAAAGCTATGAACGCATTCACCGTTCCAACCTGGTGGGCATGGGCATTCTACCGTTGCAGTTCATGACGGGTGAAGATGCTGCCTCACTGGGACTCACAGGACGGGAAAGCATCGATATTAACGGTCTAGGTGATGGCACAGCGAAAGAAGTTACCGTCACCGCAACGGATGATGCCGGTGTGGCAAAAACCTTCAAGGCACGGGTGCGTATCGATACGCCGCAGGAAGTGGAATATTACCGTCACGGCGGGATCCTGCATTATGTTTTGCGCCAATTGGCGGGGTAAAGATATCGTTTTAATTTTAATGATGGATGGGTAGAGCGGGAGCGAAACCCATCATTATCAAAACTCGGCAACCTTGATCATCAACTGGAAATACAACAAGCTGGCATACTTGGGGCTGATTCTTGGAATATAGGTTGCATTGACGGCAACATATTCATTGCCCACTGAAATAAATGGCAAAGCGCCCAGAAAAGGCCGATCACCTCGGTAATCCTTGCGGGTCATAACAAAGCCGACGATGCCTACATCAATATGCAGGCCTGTTTCGCCTGACCCCAGCATGAAGCGTTTTTTGGTTCCGCCGCCCAGATAATTTGAAGTCTGATTCTTGCTGTCCTTGAAACTGCTGCCAGTCAGAAGAGGAATCCAGCTACCACGCGGTTCAAAATTATATTCAAATCCAAGACCCCAGTTTTTCTCGTTGAAATTCCTGCTGCGATCAAAATGGTAGGCTTTACCATTAATGATGCCATGCAGCTGATCCGCAAGTAGCAGACCTGGGAATAACAAAACAAGCAAAATTATTGTGATACGCATCTCACCCTCGTTGTGAATCAGTTCCATTACGGAATGCGTATCGACTTAAATATCAATAACTTAAGAATATTTCATGGTTTTTATATCTTAACCATAAACAGAAACTTAACGCTGCCAAACTGCGGTTCGTCATATATTTGACGTATAATAATACCAATGCCACGCTATTTTGCTCAAATAACGAGCATTTTTTGTTGTTCAGTGACAGCAAAATAGGAAAGTGTCGAATGTCTGGCAAAAACGGTCGTTTTTCATTCACATAAATGACGTAAACTCCCGCACCTGACATCTAGCGAGTCCTGTGAAATACTTTTAACTGGAAATTAAGCCCAATTTTTGCTGGAAAAATCAGGAATTACGTCTTACATTTACATTAAATCCTAGTTATAGCTTATAAATACTTGTATTATTTAATTTATTCACCAAAATTTAATTACTCTAAGGTGATTCCACTGATGTCTATATTTGTAATATGCCCGCCTGGACAGAGTTTGCACAGGGGAAAATGACAAGTGCCATCTGAATCGTCCCGATTATTATCAGTATCTGAAAGCCCTCTGGTTCAGTGGCTATTGGCGGCATTTCAATCGCCAGAAACCAGCAAGCGTATGGCACTGGTGGTCAATATGGCTCTTATCACGCTGGTGTCCTGGCTGGTAGCAGGTCTGACCTGGCAACTGATTCCATCTGATACAGTTACATCGCAGCCCGAGTTATTAACCCGTATGCCGGTCGGCAAAAAATCAGCACAGCCCTCCATGGCGAATGTGGTCTTGTTACATTTGATGGGCGAGAGCAAACAATCTCTCATTCGCCAGTCAAACGGTCCGATCAAGGCACCGGACACACATCTGCAACTTGCTCTGCATGGTGTATTTGCCTGCACAAATCCGGAACTGTCACTGGCTATTATTGCCGAGAAAAAAGGCAAGGATAAAACCTATCATCAAGGTGAGAGCCTGCCAAATGGTGTGCTGCTGCATAAAATTTATGAAGACCGGGTGATTCTTTCTCGTAACGGCAAGTTTGAAACCCTGCGCCTGATTCGAAAACAGGCCAACATCAAAGTTCGCAGTAGCCCGTCTTTGCCTGTTTCAGGTGAATTGCATCATTCGGCCCGCATTGATCAATTGAAGAAAAATTACCGACGGGATCCGCAATCACTCTGGAAACAGATCCGCATTTCACCGGTCATGAAAAACGGTCGCATTGAAGGTTATCGGTTTAGTCATAATGACCGCAGGCTGATGAAAGACCTGGGTATACAGCCTCAGGACGTGATTACTGCCATTAATGGCACGCCAGTTACCGATACGGCTTCGTTGATGGAAATGATGGGCCGTATCGGGAATATGAATGAACTTAATCTCACCCTGCGCCGTAATGGGCAGATTAAAGATATTACTGTCCGGTTCGATTAATTGACGGATTAAAACCATTTACCTCTAGAGAGCAGTTTTTGACAGATGAAGTATTGCCTGAAAAGATTATCAAGAAATACAGGACGGCTATTGTTACTTGCCTGCCTGATGCTGGCGCTCAACTACAGTGCGTATGCAAAAGATCAGATTACGCTGAACTTTTCCGACACCGATATCAATGCCGTCATCAACGCGGTGGCCAAACTGACGAACAAGAATTTTATCGTTGATCCCCGAGTCAAGGGTAAGGTAACGGTTATCACTCATCAGTCTTTGAGCAAGGAAGAGGTTTACAAGGTTTTCCTTTCGGTACTCAAGGTCCACGGCTATGCCGCCATTCCCGGTGAATCGGTCATCAAAATTGTCCCCGAAGTCAATGCCAAGCAAGACAGCATCCCTACCGTCACTCATGCGCGTTTTAGTGATGGTGACGGTATTGTCACTGAAGTTATCAAAATAAAGAATGTCAATGCCGCGCAACTGGTGCCGATTTTGCGTCCGCTGGTACCGCAACGCGGCCACCTGGCCGCCTACCCTGCTTCCAATGTCATTATTATCTCGGACAGCGCCGCCAATATCGCCCGTCTGGCCCTGATCATCAAACGCATCGATCTGCCCGTACACGAGGGAATCGAGATCATCAGTCTCAAGTATGCCACTGCTTCCGAGGTGGTACGAGTGATCAATCAACTTAACCGGCCCAACATCAAAAACAAACCCAATATTACTGTTGTCGCTGATGATCGTACCAACAGTATTCTGCTTGGCGGTGCAGTTAGCGCACGCTTGCGCCTGCGTGCTGTCATTTCGCATATGGATGTACCCGTGGATATCGGCGGCGATGCCCATGTCATCTATCTGCGCTACGCCAAAGCCAAGGATCTTGTATCGGTGCTGACCGGGGTTAGCAAGTCCCTGAGCCGCCCCCGTGGCAAAGGCAAGCAAATCGCCTCGCAACAACGTCAGGCTAATGTTTCCATCCAGGCCGATGAAGGCAGCAACGCCCTGGTCATCAACGCACCCCCCAGCGTATTTCGTTCGCTGCGAAATGTTATCAGCAAACTGGATATCAAACGTGCCCAGATTATTGTGGAATCGGTTATTGCCGAGCTGTCCTACCAGAAAGCATCTGAGTTTGGCGTGCAGTGGGCGGCAGACGGCAGTTCGGGAGGTAACCGCAACGGACCTATCGGCCTGGTCAATTTCAGCGCCGGTCCCGGGCTGTTGTCCCTGGCCAGCGCATCCCTGGCTTCGCCTCCATCTATTGACGGTATGACGCTGGGACTCGGCAACTACAGTAACGGCAAGCTGAATCTGGGGGTGCTGATTCGAGCGCTGGCCGGGGATGCCGCAACCAATATTCTATCCACTCCAACCCTGGTGACCATGGATAACCAGGAAGCCGAAATTGTGGTCGGACAAAATATTCCTTTTCTGACTGGCTCCTATACCAGTACCGGCACCGGTAGTTCTACACCGGGCAATCCCTTCCAGACTATCAAACGTCAGGATGTGGGCCTGACCCTGAAAATCAAACCGCAAATCAATGAAGGCAATACGATCAAACTGGAAATCACCCAGGAAGTTTCCAGCCTCGCTGCCAGCGTTGCCGGCAGCTCCGATCTGATCACCAACAAACGATCCATCAAAACCACCGTCATGGTCAATGATGATCAAATGGTGGTACTGGGAGGACTGATTGAAGACTCTCTGCGCGATACCGAGCAGAAAGTGCCAGGCCTGGGAGATATCCCCATCATTGGCTGGATGTTCAAGTACAAGAAACAGAAAAAACAGAAAACTAATTTAATGGTCTTTATACATCCGACCATCCTGAAAAGCGATGAAACGCTCGATTACTACACCAATGAAAAATATAATTACATTCGTAGTCGGCAACTGCAGCTTAGCCGCAAGGGTCTGAGTCTACTGAGTAATAAAGAAATACCCCTGATGCCGAAAAGAAATAATATTCAACCCTTGCCACCACGCTATATGCCAGCTGACAGTACGCTTGATCTCAATATTACCCAGCCGCCAGGAGTGCAATAGATTATGGCGGATACATCACTCCTGCTGACTCCGCGGACGCCTGAACAAGCCACCAATGCGGTCCCTTTTTCCTTTGCCAAGCGGCATGGCCTGCTGGTTACCGGGATCACGGATAGCGGGCTGGATGTTGTCTATCGCAGCTCCCTCGATCACCACGCGCTGATTGAGCTACAACGCCATTACAGCCAGCCTATGGCGCTGCGTCAGGTCGACGACAACGAATTTGATACCTGCTTGCAACAGTCCTATGAAGATCAATCCAACCAGACCATGGAGTCCGTAGAAGGCCTGGGTGATGAACTGGATCTGGATAGTGTCGCCCAGGCGCTGGCCGAACCGGAAGATTTAATCGAAAATGAAGATGAAGCCCCGATCATTCGTCTGATCAATGCCCTGCTGACCCAGGCTATCAAGGAAGGCGCATCCGATATCCATGTGGAACCTTTTGAGTCACGTCTGGTGGTGCGTTTTCGTGTCGATGGTGTCCTGCGTGAGGTGTTGCAGCCCAAGCGGGTACTCGCGCCGCTGATCGTTTCGCGGATCAAGGTCATGGCGAAACTGGACATTGCCGAAAAACGTTTGCCACAGGATGGCCGAATTTCTCTGCGCATCGCCGGTCGCTCGGTGGATGTGCGTGTCTCTACCCTGCCCTCGGGTCAGGGTGAGCGCGTAGTTATGCGTATTCTGGATAAACAGGCCGAGCGACTCGATCTTGACCACCTGGGCCTGGATGAAACATCCCACCAGTTACTGGATGATATTATTCATCGTCCGCATGGCATTGTTCTGGTTACGGGGCCTACCGGCTCCGGCAAGACGACAACGCTCTACGCCATTCTCAATCGCCTCAACAATAAGAGTCGCAACATCATGACGGTTGAGGAACCGATTGAGTATTATCTCGATGGCATTGGCCAGACCCAGGTCAATCCCAAGGTAAATCTGACCTTTGCCCGCGGCCTGCGCGCTATTTTACGCCAGGATCCTGACGTCGTAATGGTGGGTGAAATCCGCGATCTGGAAACCGTGGAAATTGCAGTACAGGCCAGTCTCACCGGGCATATGGTATTTTCCACCCTGCATACCAATACCGCCATCGGTGCCATTACCCGTTTGCGCGACATGGGTGTCGAACCTTTTTTACTCTCATCCAGTCTCGAAGGCATTCTTGCCCAACGACTGGTGCGCACCCTCTGTGAACACTGCAAGGTCGCCTATACCGCCAGCGAGACAGAATGTGAATCACTGGGCTTCAACCCGGACATTCCGCCTGAGCTCTACCGCGCCACGGGCTGTGACCAGTGCAATCAGCTGGGCTACCGCGGTCGCGCGGGCATTTATGAACTGATAAAGGTCGATAATACCCTGCGTAGTATGATTCATGACGGCGCCGGTGAACAGGAAATGGAAGCGCATGTACGTCTGAGTCGTCCCGGCATCTTCACTGATGGCCTGCGCCATATTCTGCTGGGTGAAACCAGTATGGAAGAAGTGCTGCGCGTCACCCAGGAAAAGTAGTCAATCATGGGCGCGTATGAATACACAGCCTTGAATGCCAAAGGGGCTGAGAAAAAAGGCATCATGGAAGGCGACAGCTCGCGCCAGATCCGCCAGCAATTGCGTGAGCAGAATCTGATTCCGCTGAAAGTGGAAGAAGTCGCAAAGCAGACGCGACAGCATAAGGGGAAAAACAAGCTGGGTGGCGGCGTTAGCATCATGGCGCTGGCGTTGATGACGCGGCAACTTGCAACGCTCTCGCGTACCGGCACACCGCTGGCTGATGCCCTGGCAACCGTCGGTCGCCAGACGGACAAACCGCGGATGAAAAGCCTGCTTATGGCGCTTCGTGCCCAGGTACTGGAAGGTCATACTCTGGCCGATGCCTTTGCCAGTTTCCCAAACGTCTTCGACAATCTTTATGTTGCTACGGTCCGCGCCGGTGAGCATTCCGGGCATCTGGATCTGATCCTGGAACGTCTGGCGGAATACACTGAAAACCGCCAGCAGATGCGCCAGAAAGTACAAATGGCGCTGCTCTACCCGGTTATTCTGACGGTTATGGCTATTCTTGTGGTTGGTGCCCTGCTGGCCTTTGTGGTTCCTCAGGTGGTACAGGTATTCGAAAATACGGGCCAGGCCCTACCCTGGCTGACTCGCGCCCTGATTGCCAGCAGCGATTTTTTGCGCGCCAATTTCCCTTATCTGATTGCCTTCATCGCCTTTCTTATCTATCTGTTTCGCTGGATGATGAAAAAAGAGGCCTTTCGCTTGCGTATGCATCGGCTGGTTTTACACATCCCGGTTGTGGGTACCCTGGTGCAGGGTATGAACACGGCGCGCATGGCGCGGACGCTCAGTATTCTTAGCGCCAGTAGTGTGCCCCTGCTCGAAGCCCTGCATATATCCGCCCAGGTGCTAACCAATATTCCCATGCGTCAATCCGTAGAACAAGCAACCATACGGGTACGTGAGGGCACCAGCCTGGCTCAGGCGCTGGAACAGAGCGGCTACTTCCCGCCATTACTGATCCAGCTTATCAGCGGCGGTGAAGCCAGTGGCGAACTGGAAAAAATGCTGGAACATGCGGCCATCAGTCAGGAGCGGGAGCTGCATTCGATTATTGCCACCCTCTTCGGCTTGCTGGAACCGCTGATTATTGTAGCGATGGGCGGTGTTGTGCTGATCATCGTGCTAGCTATACTGTTACCCATTTTTGAAATGAACCAGCTGGTTCATTAGAATGATTTTTGTGCATCTTTTCACAGGAGAAAAACAGGTGAACCACGCCCAAATCTATATAAAACCTCAGCTGCCCCGGTCCGCTGATCAATCGGGTTTCACTCTGATTGAAATCATGGTGGTAATCGTTATTCTCGGAATTCTTGCCGCCGTAGTGGTACCGAATATTATGAGCCGTCCAGGCGAGGCGCGTATCGCCAAAGCCAAACAGGATATCCGCGCTCTCAGTACCGCCTTTGATCTCTACAAACTGGACAACTATACCTACCCTACTACCGATCAGGGCATTGAGGCACTGGCAACCAAGCCCACCAGCCCGCCCATTCCCAAGCACTACCGTGAAAAAGGCTACATAAAGAGAACCCCCCTGGACCCCTGGCAGAACCCATACCAATACCTTAACCCCGGTGAACATGGTCCTATCGATATTTATTCACTGGGGCCGGATCAAACACCCAGCGAAGATGATATCGGCAACTGGATGCTTGAGTAAGTGGGTGTAAGGCAGGCATGAGCGGCAAGTGGCAAGCGCGCATGCCTTCGCATCGGCAAAAAGGCTTTACCCTGCTCGAAATCCTGGTGGTAATTGTTCTGCTGGGTATTATCATGACTGTCGCTGTGATCTCGATTGGCAATACACAGTCGGGAAAACTGCAAGAGGATATGCGCCGCCTGTTGCAAATCATGCGCCTGGCGCAAGAGGAAGCCATTATCAACCAGCAAACGCTGGCGGTAAAATTTTCAATCCATGGTTACGCCCTGCAACGTTATGACAGGAAAGCCAAAATCTGGGTAAGTGTGACTGATCCCGATTTTTTTCGTGCCCGGAAACTGGATGAGGACTATAAAATAAGGCTGGTACAGGATGGACTCAGTGTCTCCCTGAGCGACAAGGACAGCGGCAAGGTGCTGATGTATTCAAGTGGTGAAATGACGCCGTTTGAACTGGATATCAGCCTGCCCGACAGCAATATAAATTATCACCTGAGCGGTGATCTGATGGGCAAACTTAGGATTAAAGACTTACCGGCCTATGGCAGTACCGAGGAAGAGGGGCAGCAGTGAATAATTCGCGCCGACCATATGCAGCAGGCTTTACTCTGCTCGAAGTCATGGTTGCGCTGGCTATTCTTGCCATCACCCTTGGCGCGTTAATCAAGGCCAGCGGCAGCTATGCCAATAATGCCACCTACCTCAAGGAAAAAACGTTTGCTCAATGGATAGCTCAAAACAAGGCTACGGAATATCAACTGGCAAAACAATTCCCGGCTATTGGCAACCGTGAAGGCGATGTCAACTATGCTCAGCAGGAATGGCGTTGGCGGGTCAAGGTCTCGACCACCGATGATCGCCGTCTGCGCAGACTGGACATCGATATTATTCTCAGCGGAGGCAAGTTCAAAAAACCACTGGTTTCACTGGTTGCCTTTGTTGGAAAACCCTTATGAGAAAGCCAACAGACAGTCGTAACAAGGGCTTCACCCTGCTTGAATTGCTGGTGGCCATGTCGATCTTTGCCCTGCTCGCGATCATGGCCTACGCGGGGCTGGGCACGGTGCTGGATACCCGTCGGGTTCTCGAACAGAATATGGATCGTCTCGCTGAACTTCAGAAGACGGTACTTTTTATCCGTCGCGACTTAAGCCAGATAGTAAACCGGGGGATTCGTAATCAATACGGTGATTACCAACCGGCATTATCGGCTTCGGCCCTCAATGTCGGCCTTGATGCCCCGGTCATTGAATTCACCCACACGGGTTACAGTAATCCACTTGGTATCAAGCGCAGCCATCTACAACGGGTTGCCTACCATCTCAAGGATCATGTACTTTACCGCGATAGCTGGCAGGTGCTGGATCGGGCCCAGGACAGCCGTCCATACAAAGCGCGTCTGTGTGATAAAGTTGAATCTATTGGTTTTCGTTACATGGACAAGAATGGCCAATGGCATACACAGTGGCCCCCCGCCAATAACACCGGTAGTATACAACCCGGCAACAACACTCAGAAAAAAGGCATCGTCAAAGTCCGCACCTCGCTGTTACCGCGAGCGGTAGAAGTCAGTCTCAAGCTCAGCGACTGGGGCACGATTACGCAGTTACTGCAACTTCCGGGAAACAGCACATGATGGGGGCGAAAAACACTCGCGGCGTCGCCTTGATAACCGTGCTGCTGGTGGTTGCCCTTGCCACCACTGCCGCCGTAGCAATGTCCAGTCGCCAGCATATTGATATTCGACGCACACAAAATACGCTAATTATTGGCCAGGCAACTCAATACCTGTACGGTGTCGAACTCTGGTCGCAGCAAATTCTGGCCAAGGATCGTCAGGACAACAAAACCGATGATAACACTGAGGCCTGGGCCACCCGTCTGCCGCCGCTGCCGATTGAGGGGGGCTATGTCAGTGGTCAAATCGAAGATTTGCAGGGACGTTTTAATCTCAACAACCTGCAACAGACCAAGGCTGCAGGCAAGCAAGCGCAGGCGCGTCTGAGGCGTCTGCTGGCGCAACTGGAAATAAATCCGGGGCTAATCAATATATTGCTGGACTGGATCGACAGCGATCAGGAAGCCCGCTTCCCTGAAGGCGCCGAAGACGGCTATTATCTTGGCTTGACCCCACCTTACCGGGCCGCCAACCAGTTGTTGCAAAGCAGCAGTGAACTCATGCTGCTTAAAGATATGACACAGAAAAAATTTAATAAACTGAAACCTTTTATCACCACCTTGCCACAAGTCACGGCGATTAATGTCAATACAGCCAGTGCCGAAGTGCTGATGAGCCTGGCGGATAATTTGTCCCTTGCCGACATCCAGGCGCTGGTGAAAAAACGTAAAGACAAGCCTTATAAAAAAGTCGAAGATTTTCTTGCGGAAAAAGCCTTTGTAGCGAAAAACATCCAGGCTGACGGCCTTACGGTTAGCAGTAACTTTTTCATGCTGCATGCTGAAACCGGCATTGGCACACTGATACAGTATCGTACCTGCCTGCTTGAACGTAATGACAAGGGCAAGGTAAAAACACTCGTGCGTTCGGGAGGCGTAACTTAATGGCGGTTCAGGTACACCTACGATTGCTGTCCCTGCCAGGTCAGGACACGCTCCAGGCCTGCTGGATTCGGATTGACGATCGGCAGATCGTATCCGATCTAAAACTTGGCAGTCTTGCCAACGCTGCCGACGATCTGGGCGCTGATGCGGCCATTATCTATGTTCCTGGCACGGATGTACTGCTGACCCAGGTGCGGCTACCGGATAATCGCCGCAAGCAGTTACTCAAGGCTCTGCCTTATGCGCTGGAAGATAATTTAATTGATGATGTTGACAGCCTGCACTGCGTACTGGGTTCACGGGTGGAACCGGGGCTTTACAATAGCGCCGTGGTTGCCCACGAGAAAATGCGCTACTGGCTGGATTCACTCGAAAGTGCGGGTATCCGCATTCTGCGCGTGTTGCCGGATACCCTGCTGCCTCCTTATGAAAAGGATAGCTGGAGCGTGTTTTCCGAACAGGGTCTGGATCAGGTGCTGGTGCGGACTGATCTGGATCAGGGGTTTGTCTGCTCCAGACAGAACCTGATCACCTTCATTCAAAAAGCTGCCGCGCAGGAAAATAACGCACCGGGAAAAATCAGGTTGTTTCACTGTAACAGCATTGACGAATCTGCACTGGAAGTTGCCGTTTCCGGTTTGAGTGAGCTGGAATGGATCGACGATCCCCAGATTGAAGATGCTCTGTCCCTGCTCAGCCTGAAAAGCGAAACAACTGATTTCAATTTATTGCAGGGACAATATGCGCCCCGCAGCCGTATCGGGCAGTATCTGCGACCCTGGTATTCCAGCGCAGCTCTGCTTGGACTATTACTGGTGATCGGACTGGCTGCAAATATCATCCAGTACTATTCCCTGCAGACAAAAAATAAAGCCTTGAAACAGGATATTATCACCACTTTCAGGCAGGCTTTTCCTGAAATCAAACGCGTGGTCAATCCACAGGCGCAGATGCGCCATCATTTGTCCCGTTTGCGCGGCAGCAACAAACAGAGCATTTCTTTTGCCAAAATGCTTGCCACCATCGGTCCTCTGGCGAAAAACATTAAGGGGCTGAAGATTCAGAATCTACACTATCAAAAGGGGCAGATGGAACTGTTGGTAGAATTGTCCGATTTACAGAGCCTGGAACATTTTAAACAAACCCTGTCTAGCCGTACGCCCTGGAAGGTGGAGCTTAAATCCGCCAATTCCACCGACAACAAGGTGCAGGGACGGATGATTATTTATGAAAAATGATAACAGCGGAAAAATAAAATGAAGGAACGCTGGCAACAACTTGCGCTACGGGAAAAACAGTTACTCGTTATTATGAGTGTGGTGGTCTTGATCACGCTGTTTTATTTCGCTCTCTGGAAACCGCTGAAAACCGGCATTGAAAAGGGTCAACTGCGTCTCAAGGCTCAAACCCATGCGCTGATGAAAATTCGTCAACAGGCGGCTGAAGTACGTCAGCTGCGCAACACGGGTGCGGGTAAGCAAACCTTGATAGAAGATAGTTCTTCGTTACTGGGGCTCATCGAACGCAGCGCCAAACAAAAAAACATCAATGGCAACTTGCAAAAAGTGCAGCCGGAAGGCCAGAGAGAGGTGCGAGTATGGATGGAAAATGTGCCCTTTGATCAGTTGATTAGCTGGCTGGATCTGCTCAGTAACCGGTACGCTCTCGAGATCAGCGAAATCTCGCTGGAACGCGGCAATACGCCAGGGATCGTCAATGGCCGTATTCTGCTGCAGGCACCATGATCGCTATTCCGATGCTCAAGCCCCCATCCAAAACCAGCCTTTTCCTGAGTCTCTATGGTTTACTGAGCTACCTTTTGTTTCTGCTGGCCAGTATACCGGCACAGCAGGTATGGCAGTTTATTCCCCCGCAAAACAAGGCGCGGCTGCAAATTAGCCTGATAGAGGGAAGCCTGTGGTCAGGGAAAATAAGCAACCTGCAGGTCAACCGGCTGCCATTGGGACAAATGGACTGGGATCTGAACCTGCTGCCCTTGTTCCTTGGACAGATTGAGCTGGATCTAAAAATCCAGGGTCCGCTGGGAAAATTGCAAACCCATCTTGCCTTGAGCAGCAGTGGCCGTTTGCAGGCAACGGATCTCACTGGGCGCATACCGGCTGAGTCTCTCAACCCCTATACCCTGCCGGCAACCCTGGGTGGAAAAATCAGCCTCAACATTCAGAAATTTTTGTTTCAGAGTCAGAAAGAATTACAACTGCAGGGAGAAATGCGCTGGCACAACGCCAGTATCAGCATGTTGCAAACAGTTGAACTGGGAAATGTTAAGCTTATCGCCAAAGCCGCAGGCGATGGCAGCATTCTGAATATTACGAATGAAAAAAGCGCCCTCGGAATCGAAGGCAACATCAAACTCGACGCAAAAGGCCGTTACAGCGTCAAACTGGCCCTGGTGAACCGGGATTCAAGCCGCAAGGATATTCGTACCTTGTTGCAAATGCTGGGTCGGGCAGATGCCACTGGCAAGGTCCATATCAACCGCCAGGGACAGCTTCAGCTTGGACTCTAACTAATAATTTCTGACCAGTCAAAACCGTTCGCCCTGAGCCCTTCGGCTCCGCTCAGGAGAGCCTTGTCGAAGGACTCACCACGAACGTAAAGCCTGATAACACTAAAATTTTTACGCATTATTTACAAATACATTCAATTACTGGCCGATGATCGCTCGGCCTGCTTTTGCTGGCGTTCGACTTCTTCCGCTTTTTTGACATTACCTAAGGCCCGGTAGGCCTTGGCCTGCAACTCATAGGCATCATCCACAACGGGCGTCCCTTTGTAGAACTCCAGTACATATTCGGTGCGTCGAATAACTTCTTTATAGCGTCTGTTCACCTGCTCATAACGGGCGAGGAACATTTCGTAGGCAGCCAGGTTGGTGCGAATATTCTTCATTAGATTCAATGCCTGGGCAGAATATTCACTTTTGGGATAGCGGGTAATAAGATCGACGAAATAGGTATACGCCAGGCGTAACTTTTCCGGATAGGGGCTATTCTCCGAAAGATGGCTAACAGCCTTAAGGAACTGTTGTTTACCGCTGGCCTTGGTGGCCAAGGCCCGCAAATAAAGTACATAGTCCAGGTGCGGGTAAGAGGTGTGTTTGCGGGCAAATGCTTCGATTTGTTTGATACAGATATCAAATTGACGATTTCTGTAATAGGCATAGGCCAGTGCCAGCTCCGCCTGCATCTGTTCCCTGTCGGTAGAGGCCAGGTTTTGCAGTTCCTTGAACTGTTTAATATCAATCACTGCAGCTTCAGTCTTGGTTTTTCCCATGAGCGCATTATATTTGACCTTGAACAGACTGCTGTCAGCCGGGATGGTGGTGCAGGCAGGCAAGAGCAATGCGAGGGATAAAAACAGGATTAATTTATTCATAGCTCTCCATAATACATTGAAATAATGACTATTTTTTTACCAATCGTCTTCCAGTTGGCTGTATTTTAAGCATCCATATAATACGTGAATCAGGCTTCGGTTGCTAAGCAAAAGTTGCACCGCAATAGCCTGATTCTGACAGTATCTTGCTAAAAATGCATGTTTGCGCACAGTTTTTCCGGCGGGCATTAAATTTTCTAAAGTCGCCATTTTATACGCCGATAGCGATAGAGGACAAAGAAATCCGCCTTAATAATTCAGCTTAGCAATAAACAGGAGACAAAGATGGAAAATACTGCATATGGCCGCCCAATTGGATCGCATCTCGGTAAGCCTATTTACGAATCTATCGAAACCGAAGGGCATCGGTATGTATATGACAGGCTTGCAGAGTGTGATGCTGAGGGCTGTCCGTTGAATCAGCTGAACGGAAATGAACTGCTTATAAATCCAGGCATCATTTACCGAGAAGAGTGAGTTCAACATGAGATAATACGTAACCGATTATAACTCGCCGGATCGTTATGCTTGCATAACGACCTTGTTTACTAGAACACCGGCTATTCAAAAAAAGACCTGTATAACAAACACCTGAAAATTTACTTATGCCGCTGATAAGTGTTCCGAATTTCTGCGCATTTTGTAGAAAATTATTTCGTGACGGTACTTATCTTGTGGTTTATCCAGGCTAGGGTAAACCCTTAGATACAACCTACTCTCAATCCTGCATCATAAATACAAAGCCCTTAACAACAAAAATATTATTTTCACGAATGATATAAACATAACTCAGCTTTGATCAAAGTCTGATAACAGTCTATAAAATAACTGACTTGATAATTTAGCTTTAATTTTTAGGTGTATTTTTTTTAAGGAGAAAAATATATGGAAAAGCGCTGGAACGAACGCAAACAAATTCAGATTAACGCCATGATTAATTCAACTGAAACATTAATCAGCGGTAAGACTGATAATATAGGCATGGGGGGAATGTATCTTAAAATTGCACCAGGAATAAATATTCACAGCCAGCACACTATTAGCGTTTCTCTAAGTGATGGTGATGATACGGTCACGTTTAAGTCCAGGATTATCCGTGTCGACAATGATGGCCTGGCGCTTAAATTTGCAGACTACTCGCCCGAAATGTTAGGCATGCTGCGCAAACTACTGATGGATGAGGTGGATACTCGCGCCCGCTTAAATTAAAAACCGGAAATATATCGAGATACCGAAATTACGGGTTTCGCTTTGAGGTTCTTGCACCACTGAACCCGTGTATGTACCATTTGTTATTAATTCAACGGCATCGCTACGATTTAAATTCCAGCGAGAGTACCAGGGTTCGATTGTTATTGTCGGGCCATTGCTGGAAGAACGAAACGTCCAGGGAAGGGCCAGACGCAGACCCCAGTCTTCCCCCAAATTCAGGCGGGCATTGTCATAGCCCCCATACCCCAGAAAATTTACGTCCATATTGGCCTGCAGCATACGCATTGCGCGAACATCCAGGTGGATATGCGAACCCCTTATGCTGAGCATGGGAATATTCGTCCCCAGCAAAGCATAGCTCCAGGAATAGAATTCCAGCATGCCTGCCACGGGCAAACCCGTATTTAAGGTTGTTGGGCGGATATTACGACGCCAGAAATAATAGCCGAAGCCACCGTACAGGGTAAGGGCGGAAAACCGGTAACCGGCTATCGCCGTGGTGTCGAATATATTTGCATCCGAACGACTATTAACAGGCAAACCCGACAGGGAGGGTGATTTAAACGACTGTGTTTGGCCCCGATATCCCACATCGCCAAAATAGGTATTCAACTCCAGGGCGAGGTAGCCGTTGGGCCAGTAGACTGTGCCCCCCAGAAGCAAACCGGGTAACATACCCATTTCACCATCATACCAGGCTCCATCAGAGCCGAACTCGGTATAACCCAGATTCATTAATGAGGTACCGGTAAACAGCTCCAGTCTAGATGCTTTCAGGGGATTCTCTGAGCCAGGGCCTGGGGCAGAGGAACGAGTTTCAGTTTTAACACGTTTATCAATATCTGTTGTGAGTATTGATATCGGGGGGGGGTTGTTCTCCCCGGTCGCAGCCGGTAGTAACATGGCCAGGATTTCTTTCCCCCTCAGCAAGTTAACGGGCTTTAATGTGTCTTTATCTGTTGACCAAAAAAAAGGCCACGCAGCGCGTGTGTTCTCTGCAGCAGCAAAAACCGGGGGGGGCAATATACATAAGGCAAAAAGAAATGATAAAACCAGCTTACTCAACTTAACCATGACTCCGCATCAGGATACACCGGGCATCCGAACTAATACTGTTTTCAGGGGAAACGGATAAAATGCTAGAACATTGTTTCCAATACCAGGGCACAGGAAAACAATGGTGAAATCACAGAATTAGCCGGTTTTTGTCGATCCGCAAATGACGGATTCAAAACGAATAGTGTATGATGGTGGTTTTTCACGCATCTTCTCCATTTTTATTTATTTATTTTTCCGGATTGAGATTTATGCAATTAAACAGTCTGACCGCAGTATCCCCTATTGATGGCCGTTATAGTAGCAAAACTGACATTTTGCGTCCGATTTTCAGTGAATATGGCCTGATTCACCATCGCGTTATGGTTGAGGTGCGCTGGCTTCAGCATCTTGCCAGATCAACTCAAATCAGTGAAGTTCCCGAGTTTTCCGCGCAGGCCCAATCCGTGCTGGATAATATTGTCGAGCAGTTTTCACTCGAAGATGCGCAACGGGTAAAAAATATTGAACGCAGCACCAATCATGACGTCAAAGCCGTGGAGTATTTTCTCAAGGAAAAGATCGCCGGTAATGCTGAGTTGGAAAACATCAGCGAATTTATTCATTTTGCCTGCACCTCGGAGGACATCAACAACCTCTCTCATGCCCTGATGCTAACCGAGGCACGCAACCAGATCATCCTCGGCCAACTGGATGAGCTGATCGACAGCATCCGTAAAATGGCACATGACTATGCCGATATACCCATGCTCTCACATACCCACGGCCAGCCCGCGTCCCCTACGACTATCGGCAAAGAAATGGCCAATGTGGTTGCTCGTCTGCAACGTCAGCGCCAGCAGATTGCTACGGTCGAGATCATGGGCAAAATTAATGGCGCCGTCGGCAACTATAACGCCCATATGAGCGCTTATCCTGATATCGACTGGCCGGCCTTTGCCCATGATTTTGTCCGCTCGCTGGGCTTGTGCTGGAATCCCTATACCACCCAGATTGAACCTCACGATTATATCGCCGAACTGTTCGATGCCCTGGCCCGCTTCAACACCATTCTGCTGGATTTCGACCGCGACATCTGGACCTATATTTCCATGGGTTATTTCAAGCAAAAAACCATCGCGGGTGAAGTCGGTTCATCCACCATGCCGCACAAGGTCAACCCTATCGACTTTGAAAACTCCGAAGGCAACCTGGGCTTGGCCAACGCCATATTCAGCCACCTGTCGAGCAAACTTCCGATATCGCGCATGCAGCGGGATCTGACCGATTCCACCGTGCTGCGAAATCTTGGTGTGGGCATTGCCCACTCGTTGATTGCCTGGCAATCCAGCCTGCGCGGCATTAGCAAACTGGAAGTCAACCAGGGTCGTCTGGCGGCATACCTGGATGAAAACTGGGAAGTACTGGCCGAGCCGGTACAGACTGTAATGCGCCGCTACGGAATAGAAAAACCTTACGAGAAACTCAAGGATCTGACCCGTGGCCAGCGGATTGATGCGGTTGCTATGCAGGCCTTTATCGAAAAGTTAAACATCCCGGAAATAGCAAAAGAGCAATTGCTGGCGCTAACTCCAGCCAATTATATCGGCAATGCCGTGCGCCAGGCTAAAGATATCTAGTTCAATATCCGATACTTTATCTAAGGTTGATGGGTTTCACTTCTTCTACCTCTCTACGGACCACCTGAAAGAGTAACATGGGTAGATCCATGGGTAGATCGAAGTGAAACCCATCATTTTATTATTTTGGCAAAAAAGTCGACAACAAGGGCTAAACTATATTTATAGTCAGCGCTTGCGCTCCACATAACAAGACAGGTTGGCCTTGCGGATGTTGCAAAAATCAAAAAACCAAACCAGCCCGATCAGTCACCCGTCGTTTAAGAAAAGTTGCCCCCTTGGCAAATTGACGGAACAACAGTTTCTCAGTGACTACTGGCAAAAAAAACCATTGTTAATCCGGCAGGCTTTTCCTGGTTTTTCCACCCCGCTGAGTCCGGATGAACTAGCCGGTCTGGCCTGCGAAGAAAACGTGGAAGCCCGCCTGATTCTGGAAAAAGACGGCCCCACTCCCTGGACGCTGGAGCATGGCCCCTTTGCCGAAGAGCGTTTCACCAGCCTGCCGGAAACCCACTGGACCCTGCTGGTACAGGAAGCTAACCGTTATGTTCCAGATTTGAGCCAACTGCGGGAAAAATTTAATTTTATTCCTCACTGGCGCGGTGATGATGTCATGGTCAGCTATGCGCCAGTACATGGCTCAGCGGGTCCGCATGTCGATCAATACGATGTTTTTCTGTTACAGGGACTGGGCCACCGTCGCTGGATGATCAACCTTCAACCGGTAGATGCCGATAATCTACTGGCGGATAGCGAACTTAAAATCATGCAGGACTTTCATACCAGTGAAGAATGGATACTGGAACCGGGTGACATGCTTTATCTGCCACCGGGTGTAGCCCATTACGGCATTGCTCTCGATGAATGTATGACTTTTTCTATTGGTTTTCGCGCGCCCAGCCATGCTGAACTTCTCAGCAACTTTATTGATGACCGGGTTGTCGAGCTGGATGATAGCCTGCGCTATACTGATGAAGACTTGCACATTCAAAAGAATCCCGGTGAAATCACCGGCCAGGCTCTGCTTCAGATACGCAACATTCTGCAGCAGGCCGTGTCTGACCCTGGCCATATCAATCGCTGGTTTGGCCGCTATATTACCGAACCCCGACACGACGAACTGCCGGAACAACGCAACCCTGCTCTGAATCCGGCTGAATTCAGAGCGCAACTTGAACAGGCAGGTGGACTTATTCGCAGTGAACATTCTCGCTTCGCCTTTATCCAGGAAGAAGAGCATGTATATCTGTTCATCGACGGCCAGGAATATGATCTGCTCGTCAGCTGGATTTATATTGCCCAGCTCGTCTGTAACCACAGCCAGTTAAAACTGGACATGTTGCAGGCCTGGCTGGATGATCAGGTTTTTATTGAACTATTCTGTGCTTTGTATAACCATGGAAAATTTAATTTCCCCGAGCAACGATGGACGCCATTAAAATAAAAAAGGAACCTAACGCCATGCTGCGGCCACTGTTGCCGATCCTGCTGTTTCTCTTTTGCCTGCTGCCGGGTTCGCCGGTCTGGGCAGATGCTGCCATGCATCTGGAAACCTTCAAACTTCGTAACCGCCCGGCGGTGGATCTAATGCCACTGCTCAAGCCCTTCCTGAATCCCGAAGGTGCCATCAGCGGACAGGGCTACAAACTGTTCATTAAATCCACTGGTGCCAACCTCGATCAAATTCGCCAGATTATTGCCGAACTGGACGTCGCGCTTAAACGCCTGCGCATATCCATTTCTACAGATACTCGCAGCTTTGATGAGCAGGAAAAACAGCAACTACAGACACCTTCTGGCGCAGAGCAAAATAGCGATAGCCCTAATGTTCAAAAAATCATAATCAGCAAAGGTCCGCAACATAAACTGACAACCCGGGTTTACAGTACCGCACAACGTAACCGTCAACCTGCTGCCCAGCAGGTACAGTTGCTGGAAGGACAATGGGCCTCGATTAATAGCGGTTATGCGATTCCTATCGCCGACCGGCAGCGCAATGCAGACGGCACAGTGACCGAGACCATTCGTTACCGCAAGCTTGGCTACGGTTTCAAGGTTCGTGCCCACGTCAACGGTAACAAGGTATATCTAACACTACGCCCCAAACACGAAGAACTCAGCTCGCAAGGTGGTGGCGCTATCCGTATGCAGAATATTTCCACCAGCCTTACTGTCAATCTTGGCCAGTGGACTGAAATCGGGGGTATGCAGCAGCTGCAAAAAAAAGCAGCAAAGGGTAATTACTACCGCACCCGCCGCCAACAGGAAAGTGAACAACGGATGTTTATCAAGGTAGAACTGCTTGACTAAGAAAAGGTTGATTCATTCCGTTCGCCCTGAACCTGTCGCAGGGTGTATTATTTAATACCATTATTTTATCCCGCTTTCCGTACATGGTTCGACAAGCTCACCATGAACGGAGGACTTCATCAGAGCATCCCAAATAGAAAACACTGTGCAAACTGATAACCCTGTTCATTATACAATTATTCCTCATGCTCCCGAAGCCCATCTTTATGCCCTTCGCTGCCGGATAAAAAGCCCCGACCCAGCCGGTCAGTGTCTCAGTCTTCCTGCCTGGATTCCCGGTAGCTACATGATTCGGGACTTTGCCAAAAATATAGTTCAGTTCTCAGCTGAGACGGCAACGGGACAGCTACTGACAACGACGCGTAAAGACAAAAGTACCTGGATCGTCGAAGCCTGTAACGAAGATATCATCATCAGTTATCAGGTCTATGCCTGGGATCTATCGGTGCGCAGTGCTCATCTGGATAACACTCATGCGTATTTTAACGGTAGCAGTGTCTTCTTGTTGGTGCATGGGCAGGAAAATATGGCCTGCTCGGTTGAGTTGCAAGCGGCCAGGAACCCACAACTCAGCGACTGGTGTGTAGCCACCAGTTTGCGCAGTAAAAATATAAATGAGCAGGGATTTGGTCTCTACCAGGCCGACAACTATGATGAGCTGATCGATCATCCGATTGAAATAGGTAACTTTACCCGAGCGACCTTCGAAGCCGGTGGTATTGTCCATGAGATCGTTATCAGTGGCCGCCACGATACCGACATGCTGCGCCTGTGTCAGGATTTGAGGCGCATCTGCGAACAACACATCCGTCTGTTTGGCGAGCTACCGGCTATTCAACGCTATGTTTTTCTAATCATGGTGGTCGGTGAAGGCTATGGCGGACTGGAACATCGGGCTTCTACCAGCCTGCTTTGCAGTCGCGATGATCTGCCGCGCCTGGGAGATGATGGTATCAATGACAATTACCGCAGCTTCCTTGGTCTGTGCAGCCACGAATACTTTCATACCTGGAACATCAAACGCATCAAACCCGCAGTATTCAGCCCCTATGATCTCAAACATGAATGTTATACCCGACAACTATGGGCTTTTGAAGGCCTGACTTCCTATTATGATGATCTGGCTTTGCTGAGAAGCGGGCTTATTTCTCTGGACAGTTACCTCGAACTGCTGGGCCAGACCGCCACCCGGGTCTGGCGCGGCTCGGGACGCTTCATGCAGAGCATCGCGGATTCCAGCTTCGATGCCTGGACAAAATTTTATAAACAGGATGAAAATGCGCCCAATGCCATCGTCAGTTATTATGCCAAGGGCACCCTGCTCGCCCTGGCGCTGGACATGCTCCTGCGGAAACTCAGCGATAATCAGATCTCACTGGACGATCTCATGCGCCTGTTATGGAAAGAATACGGCAAACCTGGCAAGGGATTGAAGGAAGGTGAAATCGAAACACTGGCAGCCGAATTGGTTAAGCACGATTTATCTGATTTTTTTCAACGTTATTTATACGGCACCGAAGATTTTCCGCTGAACGAACTGCTTGCCATTATTGCCATTGAATTTCGACTTCGTCCTGCCGATAGCACGGATGACAAAGGCGGCAAAGCAGCCAGTCGTAATGAAAGCAACATACCGGCCTGGTTAGGTGCCCATTTTAGAAGCGATCCGGCCGGCGCTAAAATTACCCATGTCTTAAGTCAGTCTCCGGCTATGCAGGCTGGTCTGTCAGCAGGGGATCTGATTATCGCTGTCAACGAATTGAAAATAGACAAACAAAAGCTGGAAAAAATACTCCAGCGTTATCAGCCCGAAACACGATTGCGGCTACACGCCTTTCGGCGGGATGAATTGATGCGTTTTGATGTCACCCTGGCGGCGGCGCCAAAGAACACCTGTTTTTTCCTTCAAACAACCACCGCCACTGTCGAACAGAAAATAACCCGAGACAGCTGGAAATCGGCATAAGTTTCTTTTTGAAATCATTGCGCATACGCCAGCGGCTAAAGCTACTGGAATATGCGCCGTCTCAATTGAAGAACGTTAAGCAGAAAACTGGCTAACGAGTCCCTGAAGTTCGGTCGCCATGCGTGCCAGATCTTTGCTGGCAACCGACGTTTCTTCCGCACCACTGGCGGTCTGATTCGCCATATCATTAATTTGTACGATATTTTTATTGATTTCCTCGGATACCGCACCCTGTTCTTCTGCGGCACTGGAAATCTGAGCGCTCATGTTATTAATGCGCTCAACCGCATCGGCTATGATCGAAAAGGCTTTACCGGATTCGGCTGCGTGTTCGACAGCAGAGCGCGCCTGTTCCCGACTTTGTTCCATTACCAGTACCGCCTGACGGGAGCCCGTCTGGAGTTTCTCGATCATCTTATTGATCTCTTCTGTCGATTCCTGGGTGCGACCCGCCAGGGTGCGCACTTCATCAGCGACCACGGCAAAACCACGCCCCTGTTCTCCGGCACGGGCTGCCTCAATAGCAGCATTTAACGCTAGCAGATTGGTTTGTTCTGCTATGCCCTTGATCACATCCATCACCGAACTGATTGCTTCGCTGTCTTGCTCCAGCTCGTGAATAGTTTGCGCGGCATCTTCTATCTGTTCCTCCAGTTTATTGATTTGCTCTACTGCCTGGCCAACTACCTGGCTGCCATTCTCGGTATGATCATTCGCTTCACTCGCAGCACTGGCCGTATCGTTGATATTGCCAGCTACTTCCTGCACCGTGGCTGTCATTTCATTCATGGCCGTGGCCACCTGCTCGGTTTCGGATCGCTGCTGTTGGATAATTACACTGCTCTGGGTAGTTATCGCCGACATCTCTTCCGAAGCGGTGGATAATTGC
>UOFZ01000185.1_pt1 | contig 50414 bp, 44 predicted proteins | sample 1989551 | NCBI WGS metagenome assembly UOFZ01 (sample SAMEA4712198, study PRJEB27164) | hydrothermal vent metagenome | biome: marine basaltic hydrothermal vent biome; feature: marine hydrothermal vent; material: mineral | place: Pacific Ocean | collected 2011-06-14/2011-07-23 | depth 1691 m
CATCCCTTTTTTTATTTCGAGCCATAGTTGTGCTTAGGGAGCCCCTTAATATAGACATCAACCGTATGTAAAGCGAATTTTGGAGAAGAAGATCGATTGCAGTCTTGCATAAAAATGTGCTTTTTTTGTGTGCCGACACCCGTAGACTTTGTGACTAATGACTTCCACCTTATTATCAAGCTTCTTCACGATACCCCTATATTATAGAATAGGCATCCAGGAGTAAAAAAATCACGCTACCGCCCTGCAGATATACAATCTACATACCATCCTTATAAGACTGGTAACTAGTCCGTAGCAACCTTCAGTAGCGTTTTAGCGGCTTCGAAATAATTTCTGGCACTAACAATTCATTCTTCTGTGCCAGGAATGACAGATCATCCAACTTCAGATCTACGCTTGTGAGGTCTATAAGAATAAACATGTCCACGTCATTTCTTAATACCTTGCCAAGCAAGTATTTTTTGCTGTTTACTAACACCTGGAACCAGGTCATGACCACATTAAACATATTCATGACAACAAAGGCTTTGCAATTTACCACTATATACAAATAATTCAAACAGCTTTTTTATAGTCAAATCTAGAAATAAATAAACTCATAATCACCAGTATAACCAAAATGATCATACAACCAGATCCATTCATCTTTATCAAAAAATGATTCACAGGTTAAAGCCCAGCATTGGAGATTAAAAAGCTCTTGTTCATTTCGATAGCTTTCAAGCATAACATAGCCTTGTTTACCTACCCGTTCAATCTCATTCACTGCTACTTTAAGATCAAATAGACGTAAATTATGCAAGGTTCCAAGAGATATAACCAAATCAAAACTCTTATCAGCAAAAGAAAATCTTGTTTCAGCCTTGTGCTTGAATAGGTGTGGTTTAACTAAATCACTTGCACAACTGAGACCATATTCAGAAATATCAAAACCAGTCACTTGAAGTTTTGGCTCTAGCAACAATAATTCATCTAATAGAAACCCCTTACCACAACCCACATCAAGAACCTTGGAACCAGGACCAAGCTCATAAGTTTTTATTAATGCTTCTGCTACAGGTTTCCAACGACCAGGCATATACTTATAACCACCGTAACCATAACGACGGTCACCATCCCAATAATCCTCACCATATTGCTTGGCAATTTCCATACATTGCACTTTGTCGTCAATCATACGCGCCAAAACATCACGCTTTGTTGCCTGGTGTAGAGGTGTTACAAAATCTCGAAGTTGTCCCATCCTGTTTCCTTCTTATTCAAACAAAATACGAATGTTCTTTATCAAGAGATATATAGTCATTGATAGCCAGATTCTTTGAATGACTTACACAGTGATGCTTACACATTACAGATGGGTCAAACGACTTCAGAAACTGCTTATTATCTTCAGAAAACCAAAAATCTTTAAACGTTCTTTCTGCAATAGAGCCCATTCGACCCGACTCTGTAAATGCTTTATCCTGACATGTATACACATATTGATCAGCACCAATAATCGTCAAATACTGTAAAAAGTGGCATGCGTGATAATTTTTTTCAAATCGATCTTCCAGATCATGATAGTGATTAAGAATCGTGAAGGACGAATCAGATAACATCTGTGCAGTAGTAATCTGGCGTGCCACCTCCTCCTTTATTTCACTGTGGTACTCATTATTTCCCGCAGCATCATTACTAACAATCGCCCCAGATACTTTAACGTGATCAACACCACAGTCTTTTAATAATGAACAAACTTCCGCAAGGTGTTGATGGTTCTCATGCCCAACAATAAAACTTACACCGAGTACACATTTGGTATCACGTGAAGTAAAAGCACAAATATTTTTAATTAATTTGGAAAAATCAGTTTTTTTAGCACCTCTACTTTTGACATAACTCGCATCATCCCAGGCATCTAATGAAATACGCACCCACGTCCCATGTTGGGCAAATACATCGGCTACACGACCTTTTAGATTGCTACCGTTAGTTAAGGCTGCAATCCTTATTCCTCCAGTTGCAAGCACCTCAATAACATCAGGCAGTGGTTTATACAGTAATGGCTCTCCTCCTCCAGAAAATGTTACTGCTTTAACACCCATATCAACAAATTCATGGGCAAGAGCTAACATCTTATCTGCAGGTATGGTGTCCTTTTCATCCATCTCATCACCAAGAATCAGATCATCTGTTCGATATGCACAATACCAACATTTATGATTACAGTGATTAATAGGCTTAACTCGAATATGTACTGGCGCTACAATTTCACCATTCTCAATAGCATGAAGGTGTTCATTGAAACGTAGAAATTTAAGCGTGCTATATAAGGTTGACATGTATTTTTATCTCTATGCTTTGTATTGGAAACAATTTGGTAAGGTTTGACGAACCTGCCACAATGTCTCAATCTGCTCACGATTGTGTAAGAATCTTACTTTCAAACCTTCTACCGCAAAAATAAAGTTTTTTTCCATGCTGATTTAGTTAAAAATATAATCAGTTTTTTTGAAGTTTCTTTTGCATCATGTCACAAAGCGAGCCAACAGTAATCCCCCAGTACTCAAGTAAGGAGTTTTGGTTACCATACTTGTCAGAGTAACGATCAGGGATGCCAATCCTGGTAATCTTGGCAGCTTGTTCAGGCAATTCATCACTGCAAAATTCAAGCACAGCACTCCCTAAACCACCAATACGTGTGTGCTCTTCAACCGTGACAACAGCCTGAATTTTAGGCAGCCAGCGTGCCAATGCATGTGAATCAAGGGGCTTAATTGTATGCATATGCAATACACCGCATTTAATACCATAATCAGCTTCTATTTTTTCTGCTGCTTCTAATGCAAGCTGAGTCATAACACCGGTTGTTATAAACAAACCTTCACCTGGCTCGCGTAATATAATTGCTTTACCAATTTCAAATTCCTGCTCACCGTCACTAACGATTTTGTCGCCACCTTTGGCTAATCGAATATACATGGGATGAGGCCAATCTAATACTTGCTCCATTAAACGCCCCATTTCCTCCGCATCACAAGGTGCAATAATAGTCATGTTAGGTAAAGCACGCATAATCGCGATATCTTCGGTTGCAAGATGCGTTGGGCCAAGAGGAGCATAGACCACCCCCCCACCATTCCCTATTAAGCGTACTGGCAAATCGTGTAAACATAAGTCCATCGCAATCTGTTCATAACACCGGCGCGTAAGAAATGGTGCGATTGTATTAACAAAGGGAATGAAACCTTCCATGGCTAATCCTGCAGACATGCCTATAATATGTTGTTCACTGATACCTTCCATAAAAAAACGTTCCGGTATTTCTTTAGCCATTTCATTCAAAGTGCCTGGACCCAAATCCGAACCAATAAAAACAACTCGACTATCTTCAGCTGCAAGTTTATGTACACCGTTAAGACAAACTCTACGCATAAATCATTACTCCAGACATTTATACATTGCATCAATCATATCTTTATCAAATCCAGATTTATGATGCCAGTTAGGGTTTTGTTCGGCAAATGGGAATCCTTTACCTTTAATAGTATGACAAATTATTGCTGTTGGTTTATCAATATCCAAAGGAAGTTGACTTACTAATTTTTCGAGTTCATCTACATCATGACCGTCTACTTCTTTTACGTTAAAACCAAAACTTGACCATTTTTCTGCTAAATTTCCCATATCCATCACTTGACTAGTCAGTCCATATGATTGAAGTTTGTTATGATCAACAAATACTATCAAATTTGATAACTTATGCATCGCAGCAGATAAAGCGGCTTCCCATACAGAACCTTCATTAAGCTCGCCATCACCGGTTACAACAACTACCCGATGTTTTTGTCCTTTGATTTTTGCAGCCAATGCCATGCCAACACCTATCGGCAATCCATGCCCCAATGCACCAGTTGAGGCTTCTATTCCAGGTAGTTCACCTCGTTCCGGGTGCCCCCCAAGTCTGGAATCAAATTTACAAAAGCTAGTCAACTCTTCTTCAGGAAAAAATCCTTTATTTGATAATATTGCATAAAGCGCAAGGCAACCATGTCCCTTGCTTAGTAGCAGACGATCTCTATCCTCCCATTCAGGTTCGTCAGCCCGATATCGAAGAAAGCTATCGTATAAAACTCGCAGCATTTCAATCAACGACATAGTTGGACCCACATGCCCACGTTTATCAGCTTCAAAAGCACTGATGACCAGACGTCTTAATTTTTTTGACCGTTCATCCATTATTAATGTTCTCTATTTACTATATGGAAATTCTTGATAGTTTAATTTTATAAAATCCAATAACTTTTCAGCTTTTTTTAATTTCTCAAGTTTGATAGTTGAATATTCAGATTGAGCATGCCCTTTAGATTGCATTCTCTGTTGCCGGTTAATTTCATGATACTTATTTAACATAATCAAGCACCAGCAAAGTCCATAAAGTGGCCACGATGCCATCAATCTTTCCATAAAAGCATTATCTCCACCTGAAAATATCTTATTCATACTAGCCACCCAATATTTCCCTAATTCAACATCAATTTTATTTTGTGGTTGGAATAAAAAATCAGATGTAGTTTTTACAGGGTCATCAAAACCAAAATACTCGAAATCAATAAAAAAAATATTTCCATCGCAATCTTCAAGCATATTATGTACCCCCATATCTGAAGGGGTCAGGGTTTGCCTTTCGATATCTATAACGTTGTTAAAATCATCATTTCCAGGCCAGTGCTTTTTTGACCATACCTTCAATCGTTCAAATAATGGCAAAAATGATTGTTGGATAAACGTATCAAGTTCAGCATTCAGAATACATGCAGTTTGAATTTGTGAAATCCTAAGATCAATTTGATCAACAATATCAACACCACTCAAACATGCCGCAGAGGCGAGAGAAAATTCCTGATTGCGTCCCATACATTTAAGTTTCTTCAAGAAATTTACAACTACATCCACTCTATCTTTAGTCAAAGTTTGAACAGGATCAGCATTGATATGTGAGAATAATGATGTTTCCAGGTATTTATCTGTCATGACAAAATCTGGAATATTATCCAACCCAAATTGACGCATAAATTTAATTGACTTTATTTCTGTCTTTCTTCTGTCTGCATGCATCAAGTCGTTATTATAATATTTAAGTGAAAATACATATTTATTATTAACTTCCACCTTCCATACAGAACTATTTCCACCCTTATTATACGAGCAACAACTATTAACTGTCCCTATCCCCGAATCTTTAATAAAAAGTTCACAATCACTTTTCTCGTAATCTCCTAACAAATAATTATCAATACCAGACCATGAGGAAAATCTATTCAAATTATTTTTTTCAATATCGTTCGAGGAAAACAATATAGCATTTATATGCTTATCTAAAAAAGGATGCTCAATTATTTCAACTAAATCATCAATGATAACGTCCAGTTTTAAATCATTAAACTTTTCAATTTTTTTTTCTTTCGTTGGTAAAAAAAACACATCATCAACAAGGTTACATGTTGACGCGCCATATATTTTATTATTTGCCAACCATTTTAATGCTTGCTCACGCAAATTAACGGATGAATCATGATGCGCAAATTTTGTTTTATGGCTAACAATAAAAACCTTATGTCCTTTATGTTTCGCTCTCCATAAAAACCTGATCGCCCCTGAAAATGCATCCGCATCTTCAATTGCTTCACCATAAACACACCCTTGTAATTGTTGCCAGCGATGTTCTCCATTTGATAATTCACGAATGTGTTTTCTGATTTTTGCCTTATCACCTGTCCAGTTCTGGGTCACCAGACCAGATGAAACAGCTAACTTCTTGAAAAGACGGTCATAATAAATCAACGTATTATCAAGGTCGACACCAATTCTCATGGAAATATTCACAAAATCTTATTTTTCACACAAAACCAATTTAATTTTATATTCAATATGCCGCAGTTTTTAATTTAAAGCTTATAATTTATCAATATCACGCATAAGATCATTCTCTAAATAGGCGTTCCAAATACCAGTACACTTTCGGGTTTCCACGTTCGTGGTGAGCCTCATTCGATGAGACTCACGACAGGCTTCGGCTTCGCTCAGGAGAGCCCTGTCGAACCATGAACGTGGAAACACTGTAAATAAAGTGCTTAATATGTTTGTCCTTCGACAAGCTTCCTTCGACAAGCTTCCTTCGACAAGCTTCCTTCGACAAGGCTCTCCTGAGCGAAGCCGAAGGGCTCAGGACGAACGGTTTTTCCAAAACTGTACTGGTATTCGGAACAGCTATTTAGTTCTTACTGCTAATCGGTCAGCAATATTATGAAGAACAAATGCATGTCCAATTTCCACAACGCCATAATCACAGGAATCCAGCCAAATATTTTGCGTTCCAAGTTTTCTTAATGGATTGTCACTTAAAAAACCACTTAAAGTAATAACATAAGCACCTTTCATTTGTGCGACATTTACTGCATTTATAATATTTGATGATCTTCCTGAACTACTTATAGCGAATAAAATATCACCTTCATCTAAGAGAGTATCTAGCGGCTTGGAAAATACATTTTTATAGCCATAATCATTTGAAATACAAGTAAGTGTTGAATGATCAAATAGAGTATGCGCTTTAATTTTAGACATATTCAGAAGATCTATAGCCATATGACTTGCAATACTTGCACTTCCACCATTCCCAACAACGTAAACATGTGATTTAGAACTGCGAACATCTAGTAACTTTTGAACTACATCATCAAAACTTTCATCGGTATCTTGCAAAGCACCATCTAAGTTTGCACACTTAATTGTGGATAACACATCGTTAAAGAGATTTAAACTGGCTTGTATATTCAGCCCCTTATCCTGGTTCATAAATTAACCTGTTATAATTTAAATAAAATTAACATGAGGAATCGCATTTTCTTTCAAATTAAATAGATACCTATTAACTTCATCCATTCGACAATTTCTACGACATTCACTAATATCAAGCTCGTTCGTTATATATTGAAAGCTCTCTTTGCGTTTATCACCTTCCCAGATTTCCTTAAATGAATTATCAAATATATTTCCATACATGAATTTTGGATCAAGTAAATAAGCACTACACCCACAAACAGAGCCATCAGCCATAATATAGCCCCATAGAAAAGGGGTTGAATAACATTTTTTATATCTTTCTGCATGTACGTCAAGATATTTTTTTATTGTGTTTTCTCTAAATATGACCTTAAATTCATCAGTATTATATGCCTGAAGTTCATCCCCTAAAGAAAGATAATCTGAATAATCAATGTTTTCATAAACCCTGGTCTCACTGAAATTGTGCTGAGAATATGGTTTTACTACCAGATAATCCAGACCAATATCATCCCTGGAAAGTCTTGCCAACTCTGCCATTTCGTTAGCATTTTCTGGTAACAACAGTGCTTGTACACCAATAGTACATTCCAGATTATTTTCCTGCTTATATTTCACAGCTCGCTTTAAGTTTTCAACAACTGTATTAAAATCTTTTTCTTTTGTCTGATGAATTTTGGCATACGTTTCAGGGGTACCCGCATTAATTGAAACTTTAATCCAGGAAGTTAATGGGATTGATTGTTCAATAAAAGCATCATTTAAAACTGTTGCATTTGTAGTAAAGGAGACATCTATCCCTGCGTCTTTTGTTAGCTTAACAATTTCATTTATTTTTTTGTGTAACAGCGGTTCGCCTTCACCCGCATACATAATACTTTTAACGCCCAACTTCCCCATTTCAGGAATCCTTGATTTTAAAACTTCAAGATCAAGCCGCCGAGATTTGTAGCCTATATAATCAACTGCACAAAATGTGCAACGATGATTACATGCACCAACAGGTGCCATTTCCATATAAATGGGATAAACAGATTTTGCTTTTTCCCAATCATCACCGACATCCAGTAATTGAGAAACTCTGTTAGGATGATAAATTAATTTATGACTATCAATACCATATTGATCTGACATTTAATCGTTCCTTACTTATCGATTTACTCAAGGACACACTCTTGACATGTAATTTTTCAATTGTTCACCACTAATCGGCAAATTCCCGACTTCTCGCACAGCCAGCGCAGCCATGCATGCACCAATAGCTGACGCCTCCATTAAACTACTGCCAGATGATATACTGGCCGACATTGCCGCCAATAAAGAATCACCAGCTCCCGTTACATCAACTGGGTTTACTGAAAGCGCTGGATAATGCTGCCTGACGACAAATTCATCCGCTTGTTTTGAATAAGCAATAAATCCATCTGAACCTAATTTAACTATCACCTCACCAGCAGACAGTTCATCCAATAATTTATTTGCAATCCACTCGATACCATCAGTTACATTATCCAGGGCATATCGAGCCTCACGTTCAGTTGGAAACACCAGGTGAAAATCTTTAAATTTGGTAACCTTACCCATTTGACTACTACATTGAATATCTCCAAAAATTTTCAATCCATATTCCCTTGACACAGATTGTATTGTCTTCAATATTTTTGAAGTGATTACGCCATAAACAAAATCACTAACTAATATACCGTCAAGTTCTGGAGCCAATTCATTTATTTTTTCAATTATTTCGCTCTCAACCGTAGCAGAGAGTTTATGTTCCTTCAGCTTAGTTACACGAAACAGTTTTTGGTTTTCCACCATATAACGTATTTTATAAGTTGTTGGACGACTTGTGTCGGAAACAAGATATGATTTAACACCCTGTTTTTCTAATTCGCCATGAACAAGATCCGCATATACATCATCACCAACAACAGATATATAATGACAATTTGCACCAAGTGCCTGAATATGTGAGGCAACAATTGCTGCACCGCCAACAAACTCACGTGATTCAAGCTCACGTACAACCAGCACTGGCGCTTCCGCACTCATACCTAATGCATCGCAAGCAACATATTGATCAACTATAGTATCGCCAATCACAAGCAAACTTGTATTTTTTATCTGTTCGAGACGCCTGTTAAGTGACTGTATTTCAATATTCTGATTCCGGCACGCTTTTTTGAAAAGATTGATTTTCTCTTGTTCCAGTTCATCCTGTCCTATATACAGAAGATCTGCTGTTGCATAATTTGTTTCTCCTGCATGAAAAACCACTTTGCCACCGCATTCTTCTATAACGCTAATAGCCAAATCCATTTGCTCGTTTTGCTCAGACTCATGCTCACTACCGAGGACCAAAACATCCGGCTGAACTTGCATAATAAAAGCACTCAATTGACCATGCTCGAGTATCACAACATGATCGACAATATGCAGAGATGAAATTCCTTCCGCACGCTCTGACTCTGGAAAATAGTTATTTGCACCCGCCTCGATAAGTGCCGCATCATCCTGCAATGCAACAACAAGTGTTTCACCAAGGGTGTGTGCATATTTCAGATATCGCATATGACCAGGATGAATGACATTAAAGTGCCCATAACATACAACTACTCGATTTAATTTATCAAATAAACCATCTATTGCACTATCATTGATATTCATAATTTTATATGAAGTATCATCCATAACATCACGCCTTAATCTGTTTATGAATTGGATGTTTCATAAATTTATTTTGCCATTCATCATCGACTGTCCAGGGGGATAGCTCACATTTATCATTCTGAGCTTCTTTTAGAACCTCAACGGTACCGATATCCCGGTGAACCCCTTTATTTTGCCATGTAGCAATCTTACCAACCAGACTTGGCAATACTTCTGTACTAAAATCAGTGATGGCTGGATAAGCCTCAATCCACTCGAGCACTTCTGGCTCAAGCAGATAAACAGCAGCGTTAGCCAACTTACCCGGTGGATTTTTTACTTTTTCATGAAAACCTTGAACAACACCTCGTGCATCTAATTCAACAATCCCACAACTTGAGGGATCCTGACTTTCAAATGTCATCATCGTCATTACAGTATTGGCTGGCCTGGAGTTATGGTGAAAATTCAGGAAACTTGGGAAATCACAACAACACCAATTATCAGCATGTACCAATAACACAGTCTTGTCATGGAAAAAATCGGCGTTCTCTCGAAGAGTACCCGCAGTCCCCATAAGATCGGGTTCATAAACAGTGTTCACCCATTCTCTAAATTGTGGCCGATGCAGAAAGTCGCGTACTATTTCGGGATGGTAATGCAAATTAACGAGAACATCATTGATGCCCGCACGCGAAATGATGCCTAACCAATATTCGAGCAAAGGTCTATTAGCAATCGGCATTAAACACTTTGGCCAATTTTCGGTTAAAGGGCGAAGCCTTGTACCAAGGCCAGCAGCCAATAACAACGCACTTACATTTCCCAATCTACATTACTCGCCTAAATACCGGAACCAGTCTTCGGTTGCATCGGCGATTGTTTCAGGTTTCCACACCGGAGCATCCCGCCAATAATCAATATTTTCAATTATGTTGGCCACACCTTCTTCTATTGGAATTTTTGGCGACCAACCCAAATCCTTTTGAATACGTGAAATATCTGCAAATGTACTATCCGGCTCTCCTGGTCGTTTAGGAACGTGCACCTTTTCGCCACCTAATAACTCTGCGATACGATTAACTGAAACAGTTGCGCCACTTCCTACATTATATATTTCACCTGCTTTATCACTTTTTGCTGCAGCCAACATAGCCATAACAATATCGGTAACATAGGTAAAATCTCTTGTCTGATTGCCATCACCAACAATAGTATATGGCTGTTTAGCTAACTTTTGCGCAAGAAAGACACCAAAAACCGCACCATACGTTCCTGAAGTGCGTGAACGCGGTCCATACACATTAAAAAATCGCAGGGAAATGGCCGGTAGTTTATAAACCTGCGCCCAATGCATTACCAGCTCCTCACCCATTCTTTTGGCCAGCGCGTAGGGATATTGTGGTTGAATAGCAGAAGTTTCAGGTGTTGGGTATACATCAGGTATGCCATAACAAGAGGATGATGCTGTATAGACAAATCGTTTCACATCGGCATGGCGAGCAGCCTGCAGCACATAAAATGTACCGTTAACATTAGCCTGATGGTACGCTTCCGGATTTTGTATGGAAGGAACAATATCAGCTAATGATGCCAAATGAAAAACCCAATCTATCCCTTCGAACTCTTTAACCCACTCGCCTGGCCTGGATAAATCACACTCTACAAGTTTTACTTGTCCCGCAACGTGATCCAGATTTTCCTTGCGTCCAGTGCTGTAATTATCCAATACTACAACATCATGTTTTTCGTTAAGCAGGGCATCAACCAGATGACTTCCTATAAATCCTGCTCCGCCTGTAACCAAACACTTCATTTTATCTCTCCCTAAAAACTAAAGATAACTTAATATATTCATAAAATAACTGCTCGCCCCGTCGATTGTAGAATTGTACCTGATTCGTCATTCCGGAGGGGGAGAGCAGTTACCATTAAAATTAATTTCTACACCTAATGTAATCCCTTAACAGATCGTCAGTTTTCTTGCTGCCTACGCATAACTTTATTTCATGCTAAAACTGGTTTTAAACACGCTACCGCCCTACCGTGCACAAAAGCAAGTATAGCGATATAATTCAACACACCATCCGTTGGTGTTTTGTAGTAATTCTAAGCTAAAAGCAAATCATGCTCACTGATGGTAACTTCAGATCGCTTACCCACAATATCAAGCAATATCGTTACACGCTCAGTGCTTTTCTTTTTGTTATAGATTCCATTGTATCCCGCAAACGGGCCGTCAATAATCGTAACCTTATCACCCGTCTTCATTTCTCTTTTTTCTGTTTCCTGAAAACCCAGATCATCTTCATTGGCTTTCAGTACGCTAATCAATTCAACAGGCGCTATCGCCGGTATGCCTCCAAACTGGATAAGCCGGGAAACACCCAGGGTCGATCGGATCGGTGCCCAATTATCAGTTTTTGAATTTAGGTGAATAAATAGATATCGGGGGAAAAAGGCTTCAACGACATTGATATAACGATTATTACGCCGACGGCGGGTTGTTACCATAGGCAAATAGGTTTCATAGCCCTGGCGGTTGAGGTTTTCCTCGGCCTGTTTTTCCATCCGGGGTTTTGTATGGATCAAGTACCAGGAGCGTTGCTCTAACATATAACTGTTATTTCCCCTGCTCTTCATATTGAGCTGTTTCCAGTTTGAGATTTTTGATCTCTTTTTTTATTTCCTCATATTCAGCCATTTTAATTTTCAGATAGCTGTAGGCTAATCGGGCTTTTTCTTCAAGACCCCTTGGCGTCAGAAAGTACATATACACTTTTTTATTATTGTTATCGTAGAAATTTTTAGCCTTGACATGGCCTTTTTTAACCAGGGATTTAACGCAGTAATTTGTCTTGCCCAGGCTAATCCCCATATTCTCAGCAATTTCCCGCTGACTCATGTGAGGATTGTCCTTGACCAGCTTCAATAATTTATATGTTGTTTCTTCGCTCAATTCGTTATTCCGTTCAATCGTTGAACGCAACAAATAGTATCAGGTCTAATAACATAATCAAGTATTTAATCTTGAAATACTTCCGGGGTAATTGAGCAATAATTTTTTGAATGGATATTGGCCAATTATTTTCGCTAAAGCATAAATTATATGTGGTTAACTCACAGCTCGATTCGGCAATCCAAATCCCTGTTTCCGAAGTTCGTCAATTTCATCCCTTAACTCAGCGGCTTCTTCAAATTCCAGTTCACGAGCGTGTTTAAACATGCGCTGTTCAAGCTGTTTGATCTTTTTCGCCAGCATTTCCGGTGAAATGTTCAGATATTTGCCTGTTTCCTCTGCGACCTGTGTACGGTGACGCTGGTTGGCGGCGGCTGCGCCGTAGGCACCTTCAAGGATATCGGCCACGGCTTTTTTCACCGTGGTCGGGGTAATGCCGTGTTCTGTATTAAATTCTATCTGTTTCTGTCTGCGCCGTTCGGTTTCCTCGATGGCGCGTTGCATGGAACCGGTTATGCGGTCGGCATAAAGAATGGCCTTGCCGCGGGCGTTACGCGCCGCGCGCCCGATGGTCTGAATCAGGGAACGATCGGAACGCAGGAAACCTTCCTTATCGGCATCTAAAATGGCCACCAGCGATACCTCTGGAATATCCAGGCCTTCGCGCAGCAGATTGATTCCCACCAGCACGTCGAATTTACCCAGACGCAGATCGCGCAGGATCTCAATCCGCTCAACGGTGTCGATATCCGAATGCATGTAGCGCACCCGGATATTATGATCCCGCAGGTAATCGGTTAAATCCTCGGCCATGCGTTTGGTCAGGGTGGTCACGAAGACCCGATCTCCAATATCGGTGCGTTTGTTGATTTCAGACAGCAGATCATCCACCTGGCTGGTGGCGGGCCGCACTTCCAGTTCCGGATCGACCAGCCCGGTGGGGCGTACGACCTGTTCGATCACGGCACCTGCATGGTCTTTTTCATACGCCCCCGGCGTGGCGGAGACAAAAATGGTCTGCGGTACCAGCTTCTCGAATTCATCGAAACGCAACGGACGGTTATCCAGCGCTGAAGGCAGACGAAACCCGTATTCCACCAGGTTTTCCTTACGTGCCCGATCGCCCTTGTACATGCCGCCCAACTGGGGAATGGTAACGTGGGACTCGTCGATGATCAGTAGCGCATTGTCGGGCAGATAATCAATGAAGGTTGGCGGCGGCTCACCGGGGTTACGCCCGGAAAGATAACGGGAGTAGTTTTCAATACCCGAGCAATAGCCCAGCTCCAGCATCATCTCGATATCAAATTTTACCCGCTGCTCCAGCCGTTGCGCCTCGACCAGTTTATTTGCGCTATAAAGCTGTTCCAGCCGCTCTTTCAGTTCCGCCTTGATCTGCTCAATCGCATTAATGATGGTTTCCCGAGGAGTGACATAGTGGGTCTTGGGATAAATGGTCAGGCGCGGCACCCGTTTCAGCACTTCGCCAGTGAGCGGATCAAAATAGCTCAGATTTTCGATTTCATCATCAAACAGCTCTACCCGCACCGCATCGCGGTCAGAATCGGCCGGATAGATATCAATAACTTCGCCTCGCACCCGGTAGTTGCCCCGATGCAGTTCCACGTCATTACGGTTGTACTGCATGGACGTCAGACGCTGCAAAATCTTGTGTCGATCGATGCGCTCGCCACGCACCAGATGCAGCAGCATTTTCATATAGGCATCCGGATCACCCAGACCGTAGATAGCTGAAACCGTTGCGACGGTAATAGTATCCTTACGTTCCAGCAGGGATTTGGTGGCCGACAGGCGCATTTGCTCGATGTGCTCGTTAATCGAAGCGTCTTTTTCTATAAAGGTATCCGAGGATGGGACATAGGCTTCGGGCTGATAGTAGTCGTAATAGGAGACAAAATATTCTACGGCATTATCGGGAAAAAAGTCCTTCATCTCGCCGTAAAGCTGGGCCGCAAGGGTCTTGTTGTGCGCCAGAATCAGGGTTGGACGCTGCAATTGCTGGATCACATTCGCCACGGTGAAGGTCTTGCCGGAACCCGTCACCCCCAGCAGGGTCAGCCCGGCTTCACCGGCATTCAGCCCCTCGACCAGTTCTTTAATCGCCGCAGGCTGGTCACCCGCCGGTTCAAATTCAGAATTTAGCTTAAAAAGTTCGTTCATGGCATTCTGTCTGCACTCGGTTTCAAATATAATACATGGTTTTGCATCAGCATTCAGGGACATACCCGCATTGGAAATTAGACTCTCAGATCGTGTTCAGCGCATCAAACCCTCCGCCACCCTGGCCATTACCTCCCTGGCCAACACTCTCAAAGCCAAAGGCAAGAATATTATCGGTCTGGGTGCCGGTGAGCCGGATTTCGACACACCGGAGCATATCAAACAGGCAGCAATCCGCGCCCTGGATGAGGGCTTCACAAAATATACGGCGGTGGATGGGACCTTGGAACTGAAACAGGCCATTATCGACAAATTCAAACGCGACAATGATCTGGATTATAACCCGGAACAGGTGCTGGTTTCCTGCGGCGGCAAACAAAGTTTCTACAATCTGGTTCAGGCGCTGCTGAATCCTGGCGATGAAGTCATTATACCGGCCCCCTACTGGGTATCCTACCCGGACATGGTGCTGCTGGCCGATGGCACACCGGTCATCGTCAGCGCGGGGATTGAACAGAATTTTCGTATTACCCCCGCGCAACTTGAGGCGGCCATTACCCCGCGCACCCGTCTGTTCGTCATCAACAGCCCGTCAAACCCCACCGGCATGGCCTACACCCGAGCTGAATTGGCGGCGCTAGCTGACGTATTGCTGCGTCATCCCCATGTACTGGTGGCCACCGATGATATGTACGAACATATTCTTTGGGCGGATGAACCCTTCTGCAATATCCTTAACGTCTGCCCGGAACTCTATAATCGCTGTATGGTGCTCAATGGGGTATCCAAAGCCTACTCCATGACCGGCTGGCGCATCGGCTATGCCGCCGGGCCAGCAGTGCTGATTAAGGCCATGAAAAAAGTGCAGTCGCAAAGCACCTCGAACCCGACCTCGATTTCCCAGGTCGCCGCACAGGCGGCCCTGGAAGGACCACAATCCTGTGTCAGCGACATGCTCAAAGCCTTCAAAAAACGTCATGACCATGTGGTGGAACGGCTTAACAACATCGAGGGGGTCAGCTGCCTGCCCGCCCAGGGTACCTTCTATGCCTTTCCCGAGATCAGCGGCCTGATTGAACGACTGCCGGTCAAGGATGATGTCGAACTCACCAGTTACCTGCTGGAACAAATCGGCGTGGCCCTGGTGCCCGGCTCGGCTTTTGGCAGCCCCGGCTACATGCGTCTGTCCTTCGCTACCAGCATGGCAAACCTGGATGAGGCGTTGAACCGACTGGAAAAAATCAAGTAAGAACACCTTTTGCCTTATATATTACACATAACCTTTATATAGTACTTCCCTGAACAAATTTTTTCGGGGACTGACATGGATGTCAAACACACCTCGGCCGGTGCATTTGCGCACGGTCATCACCTTGCCTCAGCCTGTAAAGGCACCAGTCTGATGGATATCCTGACCACGATGGCCATCGCCTCAGTTCTTTTTGGCTTTGGTATCCCCGGCTTTCAGAGCTATGTAGCGAATAGTCGACTTGTCAGCAGTACCAATCTGTTATCCCGGAGCCTGGCATTGGCACGCAGTGAAGCGGTCAAACGGGAAACGCCTGTCGTTATTTGTAAAAGTCAGAATCAACAAAACTGCACCAAAACGGGCAAGTGGCGACAGGGCTGGATTATATTCGAGGATCGTCTGCCCGACCGGCAGCGGGACAAAAATGAACCCCTTATATTTGCAAAAGCTGCACTGCCAGCCCCGGTTGACCTGGACTATGCGGCATTCCGATCGTCAAATTTTATTGCCTTTCGGGCAACCGGAATCACCAAAACCAATGGTACCTTTACCCTCTGCTACAACCAGGATGCGGATTCCGCGCGAGCACTGATTCTATCCAAAACCGGTCGCATCCGTTTCAGTCGAACCCGTGCCGATGGCCGCCCCTTGCGCTGCCCAAAGTAAAAACAGGCATAAAAACATAACTTTATTAAGCCCCCCTATTGACCCGGAAGCAGTGCATCAGTAAAATTCGCGCCTATTCCCCGGTAGCTCAGTTGGTAGAGCAAATGACTGTTAATCATTGGGTCCCTGGTTCGAGCCCGGGCCGGGGAGCCAGTAAAAACAAAGGCCTGGAACATTTCTGTTTCGGGCCTTTTTTATTGCGTCACCCATAAGTCACCCGTGGGCATTATTTTATAATTCCGATCATCTATCCATTGCCGCTTGCTTTTCCGACTAAACTGGCATCACACTTTGACTAAATAGGCGTTCCAAATACCAGTACACTTTCGGGTTTCCACGTTCGTGGTGAGCCTCGTTCGATGAGACTCACGACAGGCTTCGGCTTCGCTCAGGAGAGCCTTGTCGAACCATGAACGTGGAAACACTGTAAATAAAGTGCTTAATATGTTTGTCCTTCGACAAGCTTCCTTCGACAAGCTTCCTTCGACAAGCTCAGGACGAACGGTTTTTCCAAAACTGTACTGGTATTTGGAACAGCGATTTAGATTATTTAGTTTGAATGCAACTGTGACGCAAAAAAAGGAGCACATATATTTATATGAGCTCCTTTAATGCAAGGTCGTCTGACTAATTTAAACGCTTGATGCGACCTTCAATCACAGCGTTGAAGGGTTGTGGCATGGCGCTGATATACTCAATCAAGGCGTCAAGATCATTGCTGCCGATCACGCGGTTAGTGCCGCTGGTCAATACCGTATAGTTATCCCCGCCGGCGGCGATGAAACTGTTAACAGTAACCGAATAGCTGGCAGCCATATCCAGCAGCGTACCATCGGCCTTACGCACTTCAACGATGCGATCATTTTCCGGCCGGGCGTTATCCCAGGTGTAGCTCAGGCCCGAGATTTTCAGAATGCGCGGATAAGGCTGCCCTGCCCATTGCTGATTCAGCAACTGTACAATCTGTGCGCCGGTCAGGTTCATGGTAATCAGATCATTACCGAATGGCTGTACCGTAAACAGATCGCCCCAGGTGACATTGCCAGCCGGGATGTCAGCACGAATGCCGCCTGCATTCATGAAGCTGAAGTCGGTTGCCATTTTGCGACGCTGGGCATCGGCAATCAGGTTGCCCAGTGGCGATTCGCCGGCTGCGTTTGCAGTGCGTGAGATACCGGCTGTTGTCGTACCGATGATCTTGCTTATCATGGGTGCAACCAGGGCTTCCGCTTTGCTGACCATTTTGGCGACATCTTTATCCGGCGACAAACCGGGTCCGATATCGGCATAGGTCGTCACGATGCGAGCGGATTTCTCGACAATGTCATGACTGCGCGGATCAATGGCGACATCGATATCATCAAAGGCTGTGCCGTAGGAAAAGGCCTGTACGACCAGAATTTTTTTGCCGTGGGCATTGGCGATTAAAGCGTTGGTAAAAGAATGGGAATGACCGGAAACCACAATATCAACATCATCATCGAGTCGATTGACAATATCGGCAATGGCACCATTCAGCGTGCCTGTTTGTGCATCGGTCGGGCCGCCATAATAACGTTGACGCGTCCCCTGATGAATGGTGACGATGATGGCATGTACGCCCTGGCGGTGTAATTCAGGAATATAGCTGTTGATGGCATCGGCTTCATCGATAAAGCTCAGCCCAGCTACGCCTGTCGGGGTAACGATAGTCGGTGTTTGTTTCAGCACCGCACCGATAAAAGCTACCTTCATTCCCTTTACGCGTCGAATGACATACGGTTTTAACAGCGGTTTGCCGGTTGCGTTATCAATGACATTGGCTGACACATAGGGGAATACTGCGCCTTCATATTCTTTCTGCAGGAAGGGGCCGGTTGCATAGTTACCACCATTGATAAGACGCAGCATTTCCTGCTTGCCCTCGTCAAATTCATGGTTGCCCAGGGTGCCGATAACATTACACTTCTGTTGCTGCAAGTCGATTTTTCTATCATGAGACATGCGTTTGCGATTGTGGTCATCACCAGATTTATCATTGTCATCTGCCTCATCAGATGCCTCGCAATAGTCATTCGCCAGCATGTTGAGGAAACTGATGGAGGGCTCATCCTGCAGCAGGGCGGAGACGGGCGGAGACGCGCCGACCTGATCGCCTGCATGCACGATGAACGCCCCGTTTTTTGATCCAGCTTCAGCGGCTTCCAGATAAGCGGCCAGAACCGCGGCGCTGCCTACCGGACGCCCGCCTACTTTACGACCGCTTGAAAGGTGTCCATGAAAATCGTTGAAACCAAGAATTTTAAAACGCACCCATGATGCCGGATTACTTTTATTGTCGTGCTTGGTATCTGACCAATGCAGAGGCAGATTTGCAATTTCACGAATACCCGGATCCCGTTCCTGTGCATCATTGTGCTCGCTATACTGTCTTGCGGCGGCATTGGCCACGCCGCCAATGCTCAGTAGTAGAGGCAGCATGATGCCTGTCAGTAGTGTTTTTCTGCTGATGTTCATTGTTATCATTACTCCCGAAGTGATTTACTGGTCTAATCATGACAGCCGTCATTGTTGGTTGATGTCCTTACCGCAATGTGTCAATAGAATTAATCTTTTATGAATCTGTGTGCGTAATTTAGAATGATAAAATGATCGGTCGGAAGAACGGCATTGTTTTGAGGTTACAGTCGTTCAAAAAATAAACAAAAATTGGCGCGTGGTTTAATTGTCTATTGTTGTGTACTGAGTCAAGCTATGTGTTTCGTATTGATGTTAGAAGAAATACCTGGTGTGAACGGAATAAATCCTGCGTTACCCTTAGTTGTTATTATTAAATGGGCCACTATAATTTTAAGTGAACCAGGGCCGATCTCCCTCCTGTATTGAGTCTCAATCAGGCCTTGGTTTGTTGTCGGTGTTTCTGGATTTCAGGATTATTTAAATGGATAAAATGTAAGTGAAAATACTCATAGCCGATGATCACGCCCTGTTCCGGCAGGGGATGATCTACATCCTTGGCGAGATGGATCAAAATGCCGAGATTATGGAAGCCTCCACCTCCATACAGGCCATTCAACTGGCCGAAGAGAATCAGGATCTTGCCCTGATTCTGATGGACTTGCGTATGCCCGACATGGATGGCGTGGATGCTATGCGAGTTATTTTAAATAGCGTATCGACGGTGCCGGTTGTTATGCTAACGGCGTCAGAACGTCTGGCGGACATGAAACAGGCGCTGAATGCGGGGGCGATGGGGTATATTGCCAAAAGCGTACGGCCAGCAATTATGATTAGCGCCATACAATTGGTGCTTTCCGGTGGGCTTTACATTCCGCCGGCACTGGTGCAATACGGTGGTCAGACAGATCTGTCTGGCCTCACTCGTAGCAAGCTAACACCCCGGCAAACCGAGGTTCTTTGTCTGTTGGTGGATGGGCAGGCGAACAAGGAAATTGCCCGTTATCTCAAACTTTCCGAGGCTACGGTGAAGGCGCATATATCATCCATTTTTCGGGTCTTGAATGTCAGCAACCGAACCCAGGCGGCACTGGTCGCAAAGAAAGCCGGGTTTGGCATGGCGAGTGAAAATTAAGCCTCATCGGTGCTTTGAGCGGAGCGCGGTGACAAGAAAAAGGACATGTTGCCACTATTGCTTGTCGGCGGAGGGCTGAACAGCATGACGGATGAAGGCGCGAATTTGTGCAGGTTGCAGTGGTTTATGTAGCAAGGTGTAACCACTCGCCTTTGCTTCACGCAAACGCTCAGGAGCCGTATCCCCGGTAATAATCAGGGCGGGTATTTTTTTACCGGTTTCTCTGCATACCCGGCGAATGGCATCGACGCCATTTTCCCCACCGCGCAGGCGGTAGTCGGCGAGAATAACCTCGGGCTGCTGTTTTGTTTTTTGCAGTTGTTGTACCGCATCGTCTCCGGAAGCGGCAATCATGGGGGTGCAGCCCCATTCCTTTAGAGCCTCATTCATCCCTTCCCGGATTTCATTATCATCATCAATAAACATGACAACAGTCTTGGGCAGGTTGTATGCAACAGGCGGAGTATGCTCGGTGGTTGCGACCGCTTCATCAAGTTTCCCCTGGGGCAGGATGACGAAAAATTTTGAACCCTTGCCAACTTCGGATTCAAGATTTATTTCATGCCCCAGAAGTTCGCTTACCCGACGCACAATAGCCAGGCCAAGCCCCAGTCCTTTGGCGCGATCGCGCTCTGTATTGGCGAGTTGGTGGAATTCCTGAAAAATTTCCTGTTGCCGGGTTAACGGAATGCCGATGCCAGTGTCGGCCACCTCGATTCTAACCAGCTTGTCTTTGGCCGCCGGATGATATTCAACGGCCTGAATGCTGATGCCGCCTTCATGGGTGTAGCGAATGGCATTGATTAATAAATTGCGCAGAATAATTTCCAGTAAGGCGGGATCACTGATAACCACGGCTTCACTTGCTTTGCACTCTAGATAAAGTCCTTTTTCTTTTGCCTCAGGCTCAAATTCGGGGATTAGCCGTTCGAGCATGTGCTGCAGTGAAAAGGCGCGCAACTCGGCTTCGACGATGCCGGCATCGAGTCTTGAAATATCCAGCAAGGTATTGAGCAAACCCGCCAGAGCGGTTTGTGAATGATTGATTTTGCAGATCAAATCCCGCTGTTTTTGTTTGTCGTTCTCGGCGTCGAGCAATGCGGTAAACAGGCTCAGGGCATGCAGCGGTTGACGAAGATCGTGGCTGGCTGCGGCAAGAAATTTTGATTTTGCCGTATTGGCGTCTTCGGCCGCCTGTTTTTGTTGCTTGAGTTGTTCGATGAGGTCGAGATTCTCAAATCGCAGGCGAATTGCGGCTATAACCGATTTATGCGTGTTATGGGCAATTTTTGTTGAGATGCCGAGAAAGACTAATAACAGGAAGGCCAGGCCGTTGTATTCCATGTTGCCTTCCATCAGCAAGCGGATGTCGGTAATAAGAATTGCAGGCAGGGCAAAGGCATAGTAGCTAGGTAAGTGGTAGGCGGTGACTATCAATGTGGCAACCGTCAGGCCGATAGCAATAGTTAACAGAAATACTTCACTGGCGACTGAATCAGGAGTAAAAAACAACAGGTTGGCGCTGCCCCATAATATTCCGGACATAAGTGAGGTAAGGGCGTAAATTCGACTCCAGGAATGGGCGGACCCGATTTCGCCTTTTCTTTTCAGGTAGGAAGAAACCACGAGATAGCGAATAGCGGCAATGCTGATGCCCGCCATCGTCCAGATGAGTATTAGCGTATGATCAACACGCGACCACAAAACAAATAAAGCCACGCTCGGCATTAGCGCCAGATTGACAATAATATTGGTCTGATTCTGAAATATAAAGTCAATGGCGTGGGCATAGATTTTTTCGTCCATGCTGCTAGGGGAAAGAGTGGCGCTGGAGCAGGCCTGGGGTAAGACTGGTTTGCTTGTCTGATCTTCCCGTCGGCGCTGATTGGCAAGGGGGCGGGACCGATCCTGGTGGAGTTGTTCCATAACGACCATCCTGGTTATTCCGAGAGGAAATAGATTAGCCCATAAGGATCGAATTTTGCAAAAATGTTTTTTTATGTCAGTCGTTTACTTTTGTAGCAAGGTCTCAAATTCCCCGATTCGGCTGATGGGTTCCTGGCAGTGCTGGCCGTGGCAGACATAGGCGACGACCTCTTCGGGACGAGCCGGGCGTTGCGTTATCGCTGGCAGTTGAATGCGACTATTGTCAGGAATCGCCAGACAAAGAATATGAGGCCGATAGCGGGTATTGGTTTTTTCCTGCCATGCCTGCATCGCCGGTTGCTCGCCGCGGATAACAATGCAGGTGGGTGGCAGGCAATAATCTTCCAGAGCATGTAAAAGAGCGCAATGGGCATAGGGCAGTTGGCGAATGTTCTGCCAGGCATAGCGCAGAATATTTTCACTGATGTCGAGGTAGTGATTATTCGCTAACAGGTGGCCAAGACGGCCAAAGACGCTGGCGGCAATCGCATTGCCAGCGGGGATGGCTTCATCCTGCAGCGGTTTGGGTCGATGGATGAGCGATTCATGGTCATCGGCGGTAAAATAAAACCCACCCTGTTGTTGATCATGAAAATGTTCGATGACCGTTTCGGCCAGTTCCAGCAGCCAGAGCATATCCTGGTCGCGCCATTGCGCCTGCAACAGTTCCAGCAGACCATCCATGAGAAAAACATAGTCATCCAGATAAGCGGGCAATGCTGCCTGGTTATTGATGCAAGACACCCGCAGGCGTTGATCGACATAAAGGTTCTGATAAATGAAGTCCGCCGCTGTTTGCGCCGAGGCAATAAAATCCGGACGTTGCAGTCGTCGCCCAGCACTAGCCATGCCTTTTATCATCAGGCCGTTCCAGGCAGTAATAATTTTTTTGTCGAGTGGCGGAGGAATACGTTGCTGTCGCTGTTCGAACAGTTTTTTGTTGGCGGCATCAAGATGTGTCTGAGCACGTTGAAGAGAGATATCCAGCGTCTCTGCGGCTTGTTCCAGATCGGCAACAACATTCAGATGCCAGCGGCCTTCAAAATTAGCGGCACGAGTGAATCCGTAGATAATTTCACTGACTGCGTATTCTTCCTTGTTCAGCAGTGCACGAATTTGTGCCGGTGTCCAGACATAGAACCGGCCTTCCACCCCTTCGCTATCGGCGTCCTGGGTGGACCAGTAACCACCTTCCGGGGACTGCATTTCCCGGATCGCCCAGTCTGCCGTCCGGGCGGCGATATTCTGAAAAAAAGTATTATTAAGAGCGCAACCTGCATCGGTATACAGGCCGATCAATGCGGCGTTGTCATAAAGCATTTTCTCGAAATGCGGTATGATCCATTCCTTGTCTACAGAATAACGGTAAAAGCCGGCGCCAAGTTGATCATAGAGACCGCCCTTTGCCATGGTCTGCAGGCTCAATTCCAGCATTTTTCGCGCATTCTGATCTTCCTGGCAGTCTGTTTTTGTGCGGGCCCAGTGGCGTAGCAGGCGCTCAAGATTGCTTGGATGCGGAAACTTGGGCGCTTGACCGAAGCCACCGAAATGGTGATCGAAACTGGCGGCCAGTTCCTGGCGAGCCTGATCCAGTGGCCGACTGTCGAGGCTGTTTGCGCTAACCGGATCAGCTGGATTCAGATTGCCCAGGGCTTCGTGCAGAGCCCGATTCTGTTCACGGATAGCGGCAGGGTGATCGTGATAGAATTCGGCTATGCCTTGTAATACATCAGGAAAAGAGGGCATGTTGTGGCGAGATTGGTTGGGAAAATAGGTGCCGGCAAAAAAGGGTGTATGATCCCCTGGACTCAGGAACACTGTCAGCGGCCAGCCACCCGCGCGCTGGTTTAGGATCTGGTGTGCCGCCTGGTAAATTTTGTCGAGATCCGGGCGTTCCTCACGATCCACCTTGATATTGATGAAGCGATCGTTCATGAGTTCGGCGATGACGGGATCGGCAAATGATTCATGCGCCATTACGTGACACCAGTGGCAGGCGGAGTAGCCAATGGAGAGCAGGATGGGCTTGTCGAGTTTTTTCGCCAAAGCCAGTGAGGCCGGGGACCAGGGATGCCAGTCCACCGGATTATGCGCATGTTGTTGCAGATAGGGGCTGGTTTCAGTGGCAAGCCGGTTTGTTTTTGTTGTTGTCATAACAGGTCAAATTTTTATAAGAAGTGGGTACTCTAGTGGTCCGAGAGTGCGAACACTCACTATAACGCAAGAAAAATTCAATTGAATCCTTTGAACGGATGACTTCGTCGTCAAACGGTTTGTGCTGCTGAGTGAGCGCCCGCCAGGAAAGGTAATAAACGATAAGATAAATCTTAATGTGACATACTTTACTCTTAAAGCGGGCTCTGGGAAGACGGGATTAATCCGGATTTTCCTGAGAGAGAGAATATGAGCCTGCATCAATTAAATAATTAAGGATCCAGAAAAAATAGTGAACGATGCCATCTTGCCTGAATTACGGCTGAAGAAAAATGAAGAGCGACGGCTGCGCGCCGGTCATCTCTGGGTTTACAGCAACGAGGTGGATACGGTTGCAACGCCACTGAAATCCCTGCAGGCGGGACAGCAGGTAAAAGTCTGTGACCAGCGAGGAAATACCCTGGGTTTCGCCTGTGTTAATCCCAATACCCTGATCTGTGCACGTTTGTACAGTTTTGGCCGCCATCCGCAACTTGATGCGGGCTTAATTCGTCAGCGTCTGGCAACCGCCCTGGCCTGGCGCGCGGAGTATTTCGATGAGCCCTGCTATCGCTGGGTTTATGGTGAAAGCGATGGCTTGCCAGGGCTGGTGGTGGATCGTTATTTTGATGTGCTGGTGGTGCAGATCACCAGCGCCGGGATGGAGCTGCTCAAAGACAGCATACTGAATGCGCTCACCGAGCTGGTGAAGGCTCAGGTGGTACTGTTGAAAAATGATACCCCGGCACGGGATCTGGAGGGACTCGCCAGCTACACTGAAACCGTCGTCGGCACCTTGCCGGATAGTATCGCGGTGGTTGAGAATCAGGTGCGTTTTGACGTCCCCCTGGCCAAGGGGCAAAAAACCGGCTGGTATTATGATCACCGCCTCAACCGGAAACGCCTGTCCACCTATGTAAAGGGCAAGCGTGTTCTCGATGTTTTCAGTTACGTGGGCGCCTGGGGAGTTCAGGCGCTGAGTGCGGGGGCGCAAAGCCTGCTGTGTGTGGATTCATCAACGACGTTTCTGGATGTTGCCCTGCAGAATGCGCAGCAAAACGGTTATGCCCATGCCATCGAGACGTGTGCGGGGGATGCGTTCGAGGTGCTGAAACAATTGCAGGCGGAGAATCGCCGTTTCGATATCGTTATTCTGGACCCGCCGGCCTTTATAAAACGGCGCAAGGATATGCGGGAGGGCAGCCAGGCTTACCAACGTATCAATCGCCTGGCGATGAAACTACTGCAAGCGGGCGGCCTTCTGGTATCGGCGTCATGTTCCCATCACCTGTCTGGCGGGCAACTGGAGAGCGAGATCCGCAAAGCGGCAATGAAAAATCGTCAGTTTTTGCAGATCATCGAACAGGGGCATCAGGGACCCGATCATCCGCTGCATCCTGCGATGCCGGAAACCGAATATCTAAAGGCTTTTTTCTGCCGCCTGTTGCCGGGATATTGATTTTTTATTTGTGGGCTGTTCATAGGAGTGCCTAAAAGTGACGATGGTAGTTGATTTTGATCCGGTTGCGGTTTCCGTTTTTGGTCTGAAAGTCCATTGGTACGGGCTGATGTATTTACTCGCTTTTCTGTCGGCCTGGAAACTGGGACGCGTGCGTGCGGCGAAACCGGGGTCGGGCTGGACCGCCGAGCAGATGGATGACTTGCTGTTTTATGCCGGGCTGGGGGTCATTCTTGGCGGGCGCATCGGCTATGTCCTGTTTTACAATTTCCCGGCTTTTGCCCAGGATCCGATGTTGCTGTTCAAAATTTGGCAGGGGGGCATGTCTTTTCACGGCGGTTTTCTTGGTGTGATGGTGGCCTGCTGGTTTTTTGCACGCAAATATCACAAGGTCTATTTTTCCGTGGTGGATTTTGCTGCGCCACTGGTGCCTATTGGTTTGGGCGCCGGGCGTATCGGCAACCTGATCAATGGTGAACTCTGGGGCAAGCCCACAGATTTGCCCTGGGGTATGATTTTTCCAGCTGCCGGAAATATTCCCCGTCATCCTTCGCCGTTGTATGAGGCCTTTTTCGAAGGACTGGTACTGTTTATCATCGTCTGGTGGTTTTCTTCCCGGCCACGCCCGGTGATGGCGGTGTCGGGTGTGTTTGCCCTGTGTTACGGTATTTTCCGTTTTGCCGTCGAGTTTGTGCGCCTGCCGGATATTCAGCTTGGTTATCTGGCCTGGGGCTGGCTGACCATGGGCCAGATCCTGTCTCTGCCGTTGATTCTGACCGGCCTTATTCTGCTGATACTGGCTTACCGGAAACCTGCCAAAACTGAAAGCTAAAAATACGGCATAAAAAAAAACGCTTTAACGGCTCTGGTCAGACAGGTAGTATTAGTCCAAATAAAAATGTGAGTGTTATAAACAAGGGGATGGACAATGCGGTTTTTTCAGCGATTGATCCTGTTGTTACTGCTAGGGATTTTTTTACAGAATGCGGCAGTGGCAGTGGAATTGCGAGGCTTTATTCTGGCGGAGCGCAGCCACAACAGTCTGGGGCGGGTGAATGAGGCGGTACTGGAGAACCTGAAAAAAAGCGGGTTTGAGGTTCTGGGAGATTACAGCCCGGAAGACGGCGTTAATATTTTTATTATTACCAGCCCGGTATTGAAGAGAGTCGCAGCAAAAAGCGAATACGGCTTTGGCTCGGTCATCAAGGTTTCGGTTGCCCGGGTTACGTTAAAGGACGGGCGCAAGGAAATACAGGTTGCCTATAATAATCCTGAATATATGGCGCTGGCCTATCGGTTAGATGGCCGGCTGACGTCGGTCAAAGCCAAACTGAAAAAGGCGCTGGGAGCGGTAGCAGAATTTGGCGGCGCAGTGGATGAGGATACGCTGCCGGATTATACCTATACTATTGGCCTGGAAGGTTTTAGCGGTTTTTTTGAACTGGCCACATTCGACAGTTATCGGAAGGCGGTAAAAACGGTGGAAACTAATCTGGCCAAAGGCCGATTTGGTATCTCCCAGGTTTTTCGGTTGGACATCCCGGGCAAAAAACAAACCCTGTTTGGTCTGGGTATGCAAGCCAAGGTAAAAGAACACCGCTTTATCAATGACAAGTATGTCATGGATATTATTGACTACCAGCAGCCTCGGCGTTATCCCCATTTACCCTATGAGATTCTGGTGGTCAATAATCGCGTGATTGCCATGCATCCGCATTTCCGCATTGCCATCGATTTTCCAGATTTACACATGTTTGGCGAACATGGTTTTGGGCGCATGATTCAGCTGCCTTATGATTATGAGGAATATGTCACCCGCGCCATCGGTGGACAATGGCCGCCGGAAGATGACTGGTAAAATCGTTATCAAAAACACTGTCCGCAGGAACTCTGAGTGAAGCAATACCTGGAACTGATGCGCCATGTCAAAGAACAGGGTGTGACCAAAGAAGATCGTACCGGTACCGGTACGATCAGCGTTTTCGGCTACCAGATGCGCTTTGATCTCAGCGCCGGTTTTCCCCTGGTGACCACCAAAAAACTGCATCTTCGATCGATCATCCACGAATTACTCTGGTTTCTTCAGGGTGATACCAATATAAAATATCTACAGGATAACGGTGTCAGAATATGGGATGAGTGGGCCGATGAAAAAGGCGAACTGGGACCGGTTTATGGTTCTCAGTGGCGTTCATGGCCAACCGCCGATGGTCGTCACATCGATCAAATCAGCCAGCTTATCGAACAGATCAAAAACAACCCGGATTCGCGCCGCCTTATTGTCAGCGCCTGGAATGTGGCCGAGATCGAAAACATGGCATTGCCGCCCTGCCATGCGTTTTTCCAGTTCTACGTTGCCGAAGGCAGGTTGTCCTGTCAGCTTTACCAGCGCAGCGCGGATATTTTTCTTGGCGTACCTTTCAATATAGCTTCTTATGCCCTGTTGACCATGATGGTAGCGCAAGTATGCAGGCTTGAAGCCGGTGATTTCGTACATACCCTGGGCGATGCGCATTTGTATTCCAACCACCTGCAACAGGCTGGTGAGCAGTTGTCACGCAGCCCCCATGCGCTGCCACAAATGAAAATCAATCCTGAAGTGAAGGATATATTTGATTTCAGGTTTGCAGACTTCGAGCTGCAAAATTATCAATGCCATCCGCACATCAAGGCACCGGTGGCAGTTTGAATTCTATCGTGACTGCCAGGCCTCTTATTTCCATCATTGCCGCGATGACCGATGACCGGGTTATTGGCATCAACAATAGCCTGCCGTGGAAGCTGCCCAGTGATATGAAGTGGTTTCGTCAGCAGACCCTGGGCAAACCCATTATCATGGGCCGCAAAACCTTTGAATCTTTCGGTGCCAGGCCATTGCCTGAGCGTCGCAATATTGTTGTCACGCATGATCAGGATTATCAGGCCGAGGGCGCGGTGGTCGTGCATTCCATCGATGAAGCTTTGCAGGCAGCGGGAGATGTAAAGGAAATCATGATTATCGGCGGCGCGTCATTCTATGCACAAATGCTGCCGCAGGCGCAACGTATGTACCTGACCCGGGTGCACAGCGAAGTGGCTGGCGATGCCTGGTTTCCTGACTTTGATGAATCGCAGTGGCGACAGGTTGAACGTATTGATTGCGAAGTTGATGAGCGCAATGCCTGTGCCCATAGTTTTATTATTCTGGAACGCGTCGAATGTTCTGATCGGGATAGATAATGTGAAGAATGCAGTCTGCGTAGGTTGATGAGTGCGATTCTGTTGGGTTTCGCTATCGCTCTACCCAATCTGCATTTATTCCAGTTTGCCTTCCCGATGCGCCGGGCAGTCGATGCTGATGTAGCGCGCTTCAGGCGTGTCGATTCGCAGGGCGGTAAGCTTGCCGCCCCAGATGCAGCCGGTATCCAGGGCATAGACGTTGTCCACTGACTGTTGGCCGAGGGTGGACCAGTGACCGAAAATAATTCGTTGGGCCTGAGTTTTACGACCTTCGACGGCATACCAGGGGTGGAAGCCCGGAGGCTGGCTGCCGGGCGGTCCTTTGGCCTGAAGATATAGCTGGCCGCTGTGACTGCAAAAACGCATGCGGCTGAAGCTGTTGCAGATGAAGCGCAGACGTTCCCAGCCCTGTAGTTCCTCTGACCAGCGATCCGGCTGGTCTCCATACATGTGTTCAAAAAAATCCTGATAACTGTCGCTACGCAGCACCGTATGCAGCTCGGCGGCGTAAGCCTGGGCCTGGTCCAGGTTCCAGGCAGGGTAAATTCCGGCATGCACCAGGGTATAGGCAAGCGAGGCATCATGGTGGATCAAGGGCCGGTGACGTAACCAGTGTATGAGTTGTGCGCGGTCATAGGCTTCAAGAATATTAATCAGATCGGGGTCGCGGGTGCTTTTTATGCCGCTATCGACGGCCAGCAGATGCAGATCGTGATTACCCAGTACCGAGATCACGCTGTCGCCGAGTGATACTACATAGCGCAGGGTTTGCAGTGATTTGGGGCCGCGACTGACAAGATCACCCGCCAGCCAGAGACTGTCTTTATCTGGATCAAAGCGGCATTTATCCAGTAAACGGCAGAAGTCGTCATAGCAGCCCTGCAGATCGCCGATGGCGTAGATGGCCATTTATGTATTCTCTCTCTTTTTGTCTTTATGCAGCTCGATATAACGGAACCAGCCTTTGGCCAATGCAGGTTCATCCCGCATCAGTGTCAGTTGCGGGCATTGTGCCAGCAGGGGTTCAAAGACAACATCGGTACGGGTGGCAATGTGACGTAGAAAAATACTCAGCAGGCGGCGGCTCAGGGCTAGCTGGCCAGGACGAATGAACTTGTCCAGAATAAGAATGCGGCCACCCGGACGCAGTACGCGTTGGGCTTCCTGCAAGGCGCGGAGGGAATCGGGCACTACCGCGAGAATGAGGTGCATGATGATGGTATCAAAACACACATCATCAAAAGGCAGCTGCATGGCATCGCCAAGTTTAAGCTCGATATCCCGGCGTTCAGCCATCTGCTTTTTAGCGCGGGCAAGCATGGCCGGAGTCAGATCGATACCGGTATAACGGGGACCAGACGGCAGCCAGGGAATATCCAGCCCGGTACCGATGCCGATCAGCAATATTTCCTCATTTTCAGCTTGTTTCAGACAAGCAAGATTTTTCCGGCGTTGCTCGGTAAAGGCGGGTTCGACCAGGTAATCATAGATGGGGGCGAGGAAGGTATAACTGTGCTTGAGTGACATGCGCCCATGGTAATGCTAAGTATTGGTTCTATCAATGCGAAGTGCTGGCTTTCTCAGTGCAGGGTGTTGGGAATGGAGAGGGTGAAGGTGGGAATTGCTGCGTCGAATTCATGGCCGTCATCGCTGATCATTTTGTAGCTGCCGTGCATGCTGCCCAGCGGGGTAGGCAGTACCGTGCCGCTGGTATAGCGAAAGCCTTCACCCGGCTTCAGGTAAGGTTGTTCACCCACGACACCTTCACCTTTTACTTCCTGCACATTGCCATTGCCGTCGGTAATGATCCAGTGGCGGCGTAACAACCGGGCCGGGGTTTTGCCTTTGTTGCGAATAGTGATGGTATAGGTAAACACAAAGCGTTCTTTTTCCGGTTCGGATTGCTCGACAATGTAACGGGTTTCGATGTTGATTTCGGTTTTATGGGCCAGCTTATCGTTCATGGCAATAGATGAGAACATTATTGTGAGATCGTTTGCGGGCGTTTTTCACCACGATGATTCTTGACATAGTCGATGGCCTTGTTTATGGCCTCGGATACTTCCAGCTGGATACGTTCCCGTTCCTGGACCGGCATATAAAACACCATGTCGACATTGTGGCGGACGTAACGCGAAGGTAGCTGGTTTAGTGTGACACAGGCCACGTCGCAGAGAAAATCCTCATCCTCGTTGGCCAGTGTATTGGCCGTCAGCTCACTGATTTGATCCAGTACCAGCTGTTCATAGTAATTGTGAATAGTCTCAAAACTCATATTTCTCTCTCTTGGGGATGTCCGGTTTATATATCGGCAATACGAGTGCCGGGCATTAAAATAATTTGCCAGCAGAACGATGGCCGGTATTGTTAATCGGCTGTGGTCGGCGCGGATGGTTGTCGGTAAATCCGTATAATCCGGACCCGGTCACCGGGATATATAAGATTCGGATTCGGGATTTTATTCAGCCGTGCCAGTTCCGGGTAACGAAATGGATTGTGAATATAGCGCCGGGCGATATGCCAGAGGGTGTCACCCCGGACGACGGTATAGACTGTCTCGTCAATATGCCGGGGGGAGGATAGACGGGAAGACACGAAGGCTGGAGTAGACTCTATGGCTGGGTGAATTTCTGCAGCCAACTTAGGTGCCACGGGATGGTCATTGTTGCTACGGATCACCGTATCATTGGCGGGTGCCGTGAGAATAATGGTGACTTCATGTGGCCGCTGTTCAATGTTTGCCTGATAGTAGTTTCCCCGGTTGTCCTGATCTTCCTGCATAGCTGTGGCGCTCGCCTCAGCGGGTTCATTATTTCGTGCGTTTTCCGTTGTTGGTGAAAAGGTAGTTTCAGGGCGGCGGGGATGGGGTTTGGCTGGTGTCAGAGTTTCAACCACCGGGCTGTCGCTTACGGATGTTATGACCACAGGATTTGTCGCGTAGTTTGGCCACAGGTAGGCGATTGCGCTAATGAGAGCAATGCAAATGAGGACCGCCGCCATAATCGGTAAATTTGTTTCCGCTTTATTTGCCTGTGTGCGGACCTTGTGGTCGGTTGGATGGGGTGGTTTGAGGGGGCGGGATATTTTTGCAGCATGGCGGGCAAGTGACGTCGGATCTGAGGGCGAGGCAGAATGCCCGGGTTTAACGTCTGCGGCAGACTGTCGGGTTTTATTTTCAGTTTGAAGCGGGTTGCTTGTTGCGGTCTGCTTGCCCATAGCCTGGGTTTTATCCGCTTTATTATTACGGATATGAGTGCGCTGTTGTTTCAGTGGCGGGTCGAGTGGTGGACGGCGGTCTGAAACGGCGGGTAATGGGGCTGTCGGTGGCGGCGGTATCGTGCCGGATTGCATGCTTGTGTTCGCGGGGGCAGGTTTTTTCGGCAAAACGGTGGTGCAGGCGGGCGCATGGGTGGACATATTTTTGCGGCACCGGTTTTTTTCCTGAAGCTGTTGAATCCAGGGCTTGAGAAAACCGATCTGGCGGATTATTTGCAGTTTTTCAAATTCACAGTAGAGATGGATTTTCTTATCGAGCAGCAGGCTGCGGGTAAAGACGCCGCCGCTGAGCGAAGCTGAAAGCTGTCTCCAGCCGCTGGTGGGGGTATCGATGACATCGCTAACCTCATCAACCAGAAAGCCGGTATGCTGGTTTCCAAAATGGCAAACCACGATTCGCCCAGGCTGTTTACGATCAGATTCCTCGACGCCAAACAACTGGCGTACTTCGATTAGACTGACAAGCTTGTCGGCGTGGCGAAAAATGCCGGGCCGGGACTCCGAACTGCCGGGAGGGTGGGTCAGGGATGGGGGGAGGATTAGCGTTTCAATAGAAAGTGTTGGGGCACAACACAAAACCGGGCCGACCCGGAATAGTAACAGAGCATGATGGTCCGTCAGTTGCGCCATAAATTGCATTCTCCCTGACGCAACTAGCGGCATTCTTCGCTAAATATGAAGGTCAGGGTTCACATTTCAGTGTTCGGAGGCGGGGCGGGAAGCGCATTGGTCAGGCGGGCAAACTGCGCCAGGCTCAGACGCTCGGCGCGAATGCCTGGATCGATATCAAGATCAGCGATGGCATCTGCGCTTAACCATTCTCTGAGGTTGTTACGCAGAGTTTTGCGTCGTTGGGAAAACGCCTGGGCCACGAGTCGAGCGAGCAGGGCTGGATCATCGACCTCAACCGGCGGTTGACGGTGCGGGCGCAGACGAATGATGGCCGAGTCGACCTTGGGGGCAGGAAAAAACGCGCCGGACCCCACGCTAAAAAGCATCTCGGATTCGCAATAATAGGCCAGCATTACCGTCAGGCGGCCATAGTCCTTGTTGCCGGGCTGGGCCACCATGCGCTGCACCACTTCTTTTTGCAACATGAAATGCATATCTTCAATGCAGACGGCCTGCTGCATGAGGTGGAACAGCAGGGGGGTGGAGATATTGTAGGGCAGGTTGCCCACCACCCGCAGGCGGAGACCGTTGTCTGTTTGCAGGGCGCAGAAATCAAAGCGCAGGGCATCGGCCTGATGTACATGCAGTTCGCCAGCGTCGGCCAGTTGCTGTTGCAGGGGTGCGATCAGATCGCGATCCAGCTCGACTACATCGAGCCGGCCGCAGGCATTCAGCAGGGGTCGGGTAAGCGCGCCCTGACCGGGGCCTATTTCCACCAGATGTTGCCCGGGGCGAGGGTGGATGCTGTTGACTATGCGTTGAATCACCCCCGGATCGTGAAGGAAATTCTGGCCGAAGCGCTTGCGGGGCTGGTGGGACATGGTTGTGTTCCTTTGCGGCTTCTGCGTTATTTACAAAATACCAGGTTTAGAGCACGTCTGGCCGGCCATTTGCACTGCGGTGTCGATGGCCATTTTCAGGCTGCCGGTGTGGCCCTGGCCGCTGCCGGCCAGATCCAGGGCGGTGCCGTGATCTACCGAGGTGCGGATAATGGGCAGGCCCAGGGTAATATTCACCGCCTGGCCAAAGCCACGGTACTTCAGTACCGGCAGGCCCTGATCGTGGTACATGGCTAGTACGGCATCGGCCTGTTCGAGCTTTGGCGGGGTAAAGGCTGTATCGGCGGGCAGGGGACCGAGCAGCTTAAATCCCTCATTCCTTAGGGCCTCAAGCACGGGAATGATAATCTCGATTTCCTCTTTTCCCATATGCCCATCCTCACCGGCGTGGGGATTGAGTCCGCAGACCAGAATGCGCGGATCGGGCAGACCGAAGCGAAGTTGTAGATCGCGCTGTAAAATGCGGATGATATTTTCCAGCAGGGTCGGCGTAATCGTCTGACTGATCCGGTTCAGGGGTAGATGGGTGGTGGCCAGTGCGACCCGCAGGCCGGCGGTTGCCAGCATCATCACCACCTGTGGCGTCTGCGTGAGCGCGGCCAGAAATTCTGTATGTCCGGTAAAGGCGGTGCCGGCTTCGTTGATCACGGCTTTGTGAATCGGGCCGGTGACTATGGCGGAAAATTCGCCTTCCTGACAGCCTGTTACTGCCCGGCGTATGCTATCGAGCACATAGCCCGCATTACCTGGATCGGGCTGACCACAGGCACAGGGCCGGTCCAGTGTTACCGGCAGTACATTGAGCGTGCCGGGGATATGTGTGATTGCCTGATTATGCGGGTATTCACGGATGGTTAATGGCAGTCCGAGGCGGGTGGTGCGTGTGGCAAGCAGATCCGGATCGGCAATGACCACCAGTGGGGCAGGCAAGGGCTGTTGTGCCAGCCGGATGATCAAATCCGGGCCGATGCCGGCGGGTTCACCGGGGGTATATACGATGGGCGTAGCATCAGACATAAGTGATTAACGCAGAGGCCAGAGGTATGATTATTTGATTTTCAAATCCAGTGTCATTCCAACAAAAAAATGGATGAGTCGGGTAAGTTCTCCTCAGTGTTACAAATGCTCGGCGCCTCTGCGCCTCGGCGTTCTCCGTGATTAATCTCATAGCTTCTTGCTACTGGTTGAAGCGATAATCCACATAGGCTTCGCTGCGTATGCGCCGTAGCCAGTTTTGCGTGGCCTCCTCGGCTTTGCGTTTGCCGATTACCATGCGCGCCTGATTGCGACGATACTGTTTACTGTCATCGTGACTGCGGCGTGAGACTACCTGGACGATATGCCAGCCGAACTGGGTGCGGAAGGGCTGGCTGATCTCGCCGGGTTTTAGCTTGTCCATTTCCTCTTCAAATTTCGGCACCATGGTGCCGGGGTTGGTCCAGCCCAGGCTGCCACCTTCGGCGGCCGAGGCGGTATCGGCAGAATGGCTGCGTGCCAGTTGGCCAAAATCCTCGCCAGCGAGAATGCGCGCGCGCAGCGCCTGTAACTGTTTGCGGGCATCGTCGTTGCTCACTACCTGGTTGGGTCTGATTAGAATATGCCGGGCCAGGGTTTGCTGGACTTCATGGGATTGCTCCGGGCTGCGTTTATCCACCAGCTTGATGATGTGAAAGCCGCTGGCACTGCGTAAAGGCTGGCTGACATCCCCCACCTTCATGTCGGGAATGATATGGCTGAAAAAAGTCGGCATCTGTCCGGCCGTGCGCCAGCCAAGATCGCCCCCTTTCAGGGCCTGGGGGCCATCAGAATTACCAATCGCAAGGCGGGTAAAATCCTCACCGTCAAGTATGCGTTTGCGTAGCGCTTCGGCACGGCGACGGGCTTTCTGGATCTGCAGGGGAGTGGCAGCCTCGGGAGTGGCGATGAGAATATGACTGAGCCGATATTCTTCACCATGATTTTTCATCTGCGCCATATTGGCCAGATAGTTATTCACTTCCTGCTCGCTTACGGTAATCTTGTTTTTTACCTGACGTTTACGCAATTCATTGATAAGCAGTTCGTTTTTGATATTTTGACGGAAGCCAGCAAAGGCCATGCCATCACGATTTAGCACTTTCTGGAATTGCTCCATACTCAGTTTATTTTCTTTGGCGATGTTTTCAATTACCCGGTTGATGGTCTCGTCATCAACCCGGATACCTGAACGTTTGGCTATCTGTAACTGAATCTTTTCCATAATCATGCGTTCCAGCACCTGTTTACGCAGGATGCTGTCATCAGGCAGCTTGGTGCGGGCGCCCAGTTGTTTTTTAACCAGTTGCAGGCGGTTGTCGAGTTCGACCCGGGTGATGACATCGTCGTTGACCACGGCGATGATGTTGTCCAGCTCAATGATGCCGGATTTTTTGGCCATGATGGCGGGTGACGTGCCTAGCAAGGTAAGCAGGAGAAACAACAGGGGCAGGACTTTCATGCGGATCAGCTCGATATTCAGCAAAAAACAGGTCGGCAAGGATAGCATTTAATGGCGATACAAGCAGCTTGTCGTGAAGTGATTATTGCGGCCCTGGAAATTTGTTGTGTATTTCCAGAAAAATCATGTTGCCAGGGTGCTCATATTCTTCATGGCCGGGTTGAAATGAGCCCGGTTTGGCGGGTTAGAATCCGCTACCGAAACCGGCTAGTCCCTTCAGTACCAGTTCGAAATAGACCGCTTTTTCCTCCGGTTCGCCAACGCGGATAAAACGCTGACGGCTGCTGAGTTTAAAAGCCCAGCAGCAGCTATCGTAACGCAGGCTGTATTCGGATTCCTGCTGACGTTGATTGCGGGCATCATAAAGCCTGCGTGCACCGATATACCAGTTGGGTGTAATGCGCCAGCGCAGCATGCCTTCGTTGGTTGCCAGGCTGTTTTTCTGGTAGCGATAATTGATGCGAAAATCCAGATAGTGGGTTGGTTTATAATCTATGCGCAGGTTACCCCGAGTGTAGGTCTTGGTCTGGGGATCCCATTGAGTATCGGCAACAATATAAAGATTGTCGAAAGGTCGGCTCATGAGTTCGGCTATGACAGGGGTGCGCCGGGTGGTATCCACAGCATTACCGGATAAGGCTACGCGGCGAGCAGAAAAATAATACATCTGGCCGATGCGCGCCATCAATTTTTCTGTGCCGCTGCTTTCGTCAAAAAAACGGGTGGTGAGCATGGCGGTCAGGCGGTTGGCGTCTTCCACGCGATCGGCGCCGGTAAAGCGGTTTTCCCGAAACGGGTCATTGATGTTAAATACGACCTGGCCGGTGTCGAACAGGGGCAGATTATCCTGTTGTCGGTAGGGCGAATAGACATAAAACAGTTGCGGTTCCAGGGTTTGGGTCATAGCGTGGCCGCCGAGCCCCAGGTTGCGCTCAAAAAATATGCCGCTGTTAAGGCTGAAGATGGGCAGGTTACGTGATGTTTTTGCGGGCTGTCCTTGCGCCGGGTTGAGCAGATCATAGGCCGTAAATTGCCAACTCAGTTTGGGTGTGAGGAACATGGCTTCATTGCGCAGAGGCAGGCTGATATAGGGTTTTATGTTCAGACGCGTTCCCAGTACGCCATTATCCTTGCGGGCAAATTTCACGAACTCGGCATTAACCCCGGGATGCCATTTATTTTCCCGTTGCGGCAGACGGCTGCGAAAAGTCAACTGGGGCAGGCGCTCGTAGGCGCCGCTGCCGGATAGTGTTTGATAGGCCTGCGCCTGTGCGCGGATGCTCCAGTTGAGCGCGTTATAGGAGAGGGCGGCTTTCTGTTGCAACTGGGTGAGGTTGGCTTTGTTGAGGTTGGTGCCAAAGTCGAGGAAGTAATCGTTGTCACTGACCTGGTTGTAATCAATTTCGGTGGCCCAGCCGCGGACAGCGGTACTCCGGTGTTGCCATTTGATTCGGCTGCGGCTGCTGCCATAAAGTTTGTCATTATTCAGATAATCCAGCGCCAGTTGGCCGCTATTACCCGGATTCAGATAACGGAATTCATTTTGCAACAGCGTGCCGCGCCGGGACATATACCAGGGCGTGATGGTGGCATCCCGATGGGGCGCGATATTCCAGTAAAAAGGCAGGATCACCTGGGTGCCGTTGCGCTGGGAACTGCCGATATCAGGAAACAGCAGGCCCGTGAGGCGGGCATCACCAATAGGAAAACGCATATAGGGAAAATAGAAAAAAGGCACGCCTTTGAAGCTCACTACGCTATTGGTCGCATATCCCTGGCGGGATTTAGTGTCCAGGTGCAGTGAGCTGGCGGTGAGCAGCCAGTCGGGATCTTCCTTTTTGCAGCTGGTGTAGGTTGCGGTGTCCAGGGCCATTCTTGCCGGGCCGAGTAGCTTGATGCTGTCGGCATGGCCTCTCTTACCATCGATAGTGAGATAACGGGCATGGTTGATAATGCCGTTTTGCCGACTCATATTATAGCGGGCGTCGCTGCCTTTTAGCTGCAGACCGGGATTGGTGAGGTGCACGTTTCCCTGTGCTTCAATTTCATTTTTTTTACGGAAATAACGCGCACGGTCGGTTTCAACCTGGGTGTTGGCCTGGTTAAGGATTACGCGACCGGTAAATATAGTCAGGTCACGACTCGGCATCTCCATTTTGTCTGCCTGTATATGCGTGGCCTGTTCAGCAAAAAAGGGAATCCGCGGCCAGGGAGCGGGTTTGCCACACAGAGATTCCTTGTCGGGCATGATCGCCGCCAGGCCGCCTGATTTTGTCTGTGCATAGAGCAGGGATGGCAGGCCTATGAATAGACACAGGCTGGACAGGAAGAGTCGCTGATGCATGATCCGGTTGAAGAAAATAGTTTTTATTGTGATCACAAATAGTCAGGTGCTTGTGAAACCAGCCAATGAAAGTGGCGTATTATTGCATAGCCGTGTCAGCGCTTGCAGTATGTATATATAATGGCATTTATGAGCAACGAGGACGACAGACGCTTGCAGCAGATTCACGACTGGCTGACGCAAACATTGGGAAGCACGGATTTCAGTCTGGCGCCGGCTTCAGCCGATGCCAGTTTCCGCCGTTATTTTCGAGTCTGCCAGAACGGGCAGAGTTATATCGTAATGGATGCGCCGCCGGAGCAGGAGGATTGTCGCCCCTTTATTGCGGTGGCGGCGTTGTTTCGACAACAGGGCCTGAATACACCGCGGGTGCTGGCTCAGGATCTGGCGCAGGGCTTGTTGCTATTGGACGACCTGGGCGAGCGTCTGTATTTGTCTGAACTCAACGAAGAGATCGCTGATGATTTATATGGCGATGCGATGCAGGCTCTGCTTACCCTACAGTCAGCGCCGCCCGAGGTGATGCAGGCAGCATGCTTGCCAGCCTATGATCGTCGGCTGTTGCTGGACGAGATGAGCCTGTTCCGGGACTGGTATCTGCAACGCCATCTTGGCCTGTCGCTGAACCCGCCTGATTTGAGCATTCTCGATACGCTGTTCTCCTTTCTCGCCGACGCCGCGCTTTCGCAGCCACAAGTCATGGTTCACCGTGACTATCATTCGCGCAATTTGCTGGTTTGTGATCCCAATCCCGGCATTCTGGATTTTCAGGACGCAGTGATTGGCCCGTCGAGCTATGATCTGGTGTCCCTGTTGCGCGACTGCTATATCGTCTGGCCGCGTGAGCGGGTAGAGATCTGGGCGGCACAGTATTTCGAGCAGGCACAGGCAAAGGGAATCCTGCCGCGGGTCATGACCCAGGCGCAGTTCATGCGTCACTTCGATCTCATGGGTATTCAACGCCACCTCAAGGCCAGCGGTATTTTTGCGCGCCTGAATTACCGCGATCACAAACCCGGCTATCTCAAGGATATCCCCCGTACTCTGGATTATATCCGCAGCGTTGGTGCGGCCTGGCCTGAGCTGGAGGATTTTCTGCGCCTGCTCGAACGGCTGCATGCCAATACGGCTGTAGCGGGATGAGTCTGGTTGCTACGGCCCTGGCCGCGCTGCCTGAACTCCTGCGCGAGCGGGTGGCAGCCAACTGGGCGGACTGGCAGCAAAATATAGCGGAAGATCAGTTGTCCGAGGCGATTGCCGCCAGTTTGCCGGCGGTCTGGGCAGGCAGTGACTTCGTGATGAAAACCTGCCTGCGCCAGCCGCACTGGCTGACGGACGGTTTGCCTGAAAAGCAGCATGTCGATCACCAGGCGTTGTTTGACCTGCTGGCCGCAGCGGCCGATGAGGCCGAACTGCAACGAGAGCTGCGCCATTACCGCAATCAACATATGCTGCGCATTATCTGGCGGGATCTGGCCGGTTGGGCAAGCTTGACCGAGACCCTTAATGATCTTTCCGTATTGGCCGAGGCCTGTATCGACGCGGCGTTGATGCGATTGTATGACTGGCAATGCGAGGAAGTTGGTACACCGCGGGATGCGCAGGGTGAGGCTCTTGGACTGGTGGTGCTGGGTATGGGCAAACTTGGTGCGCGGGAGTTGAACCTGTCCTCGGATATCGATCTGGTCTTTGCCTATCGTGAAGAAGGGGTGGTGGAAAAGGCGGGCAAAACACTGACGCATGCCCAGTTTTTCACCCGTCTGGGCCAGCGTCTGATCCAGGCGCTGGACAGACTTACGGCTGAGGGGTTTGTCTTTCGGGTAGACATGCGTCTGCGACCTTTCGGTAAGAGTGGTGCGCTGGCGGCCAGTTTCTCGGCCATCGAAAACTATTATCTGATTCATGGCCGCGAATGGGAACGCTACGCCATGATCAAGGCGCGTCCGGTAGCAGGTGAGCGGCAAGCCGGGATTCAGTTAATGGCGATGCTAAAGCCCTTTGTCTATCGCCGTTATCTTGACTTCGGTGCCTACGAGTCCCTGCGTGAAATGAAAACCATGCTGATGCGTGAGGTACGGCGTAAAGGCCTGGCGCAGAACATCAAGCTGGGCGCGGGGGGCATCCGCGAGGTCGAATTCATCGCCCAGGTATTTCAACTTATCCGGGGTGGCCGGGAACCGGCCTTGCAGACACCGAGTCTATTTACAGTATTTGCCCACCTGCGAGAACAGGCATACCTGCTGACGGCCACGGTCGATGAGCTGTTGCAGGCCTATACCTTTTTGCGTCTGAGTGAAAATCGTCTGCAGGCCTGGGCCGATCAACAGATTCATATTTTACCCTCCGAGCCTGATGCACAACTGCGGCTGGCTTTTTCAATGGGTTATTGTGACTGGGATTCTTACTCAGTCGATCTGGAACAGCATCGCCGGCATGTACAGACGCATTTTGCCCAGGTTTTTGATGCGCCGCAGGCGCAAGATCACAGCGATAGTCTGCAGGCGCGGTTGGACGGGATTTGGCGTGATGGATTTGACGATCGTGTTCAGGCCAGCAGAATATTAACCGAGGCTGGTTTTGAGGATACGGAAGACGTTTTGCGTCAGCTACTCACACTCAGATCCGGACATCGCTATGTCTCGTTACCAGCCAGAAGCCGTCAGCGGTTTGACCGGCTGATGCCCCTGTTGCTGGGTGCGAGCGGACAAACCGAGAGGCCGGACGTGACCCTGATGCGGCTGCTGGATTTATTGCAGCAAATTGCCCGTCGCAGTGTCTACATGGCTTTGCTGGTGGAATATCCGCTAGCCCTGTCGCAACTGGTGAAGCTATGCAGCGCCAGTCCCTGGATTGCCCGCTACCTGAGCCAGCAGCCGCTGTTGCTGGATGAGCTGCTGGATCCTCGCAGCCTTTATGCACCGCCGGACCGGGCGGCGTTACAGGCGGAATTGCATCAACGTATGGCAAGCTGCGAAGCCGGGGATCTTGAGTTGGCCATGGATACCCTGCGCCACTTTCATCACAGTAATGTCCTGCGAGTGGCGGCAGCGGATCAGGCGGGGGTTCTGCCGCTGATGAAAGTGAGCGATCACTTAAGCTGGATAGCCGAAGTGGTATTGGAAGAAGCACTGGAGCTGGCCTGGCAGGATCTGGTGGAACGGCACGGCAGGCCGGTGTGCGATCTGGCTGGCCAGGCCTGTGACAAAGGTTTTGGGGTGATTGCCTATGGCAAACTGGGCGGGCTGGAGCTGGGCTATGGTTCCGATCTGGACCTGGTGTTTCTGCATGCCGGTGAAAATGCCGACATGATGACCGATGGTGAGCAGCCCCAGCTGCTGCCAGTATTTTTTGCCCGTCTGGGACAACGTCTGATTCATATTCTCAGTGCGCACACCTCGGCCGGTATGCTCTATGAGATCGACATGCGCCTGCGACCCAATGGCGCCTCGGGTATGCTGGTCAGTTCGCTCGATGCCTATGCGGGCTATCAGCGGGACAAGGCCTGGGTGTGGGAACATCAGGCGCTGGTGCGGGCTCGTTTCGTCGCCGGTGATGAACATATTGGCGAGCGTTTCGCTGAAATACGGCGCCAGGTTCTTTGTCAGCCGCGGGAGCAGCAAAGTCTGCGCGATGAGGTGTGTTCCATGCGTCGGCGCATGCGTAAGGAGTTACTGCAAAATGTCGCAGGCCGGTTTGATCTCAAGCAGAGCGTCGGCGGGCTGGTTGATATAGAATTCATGGTGCAGTTTGCGGTGCTGGCCTGGGCGCAGACTCACCCGGCGCTGACCACATTTACCGATACTATTCGCCTGCTGGAGGGCCTGGCGCAAAGCGGGCTGATGCGCGTCGGGGATGTAGCAATACTGAGTGATGCCTATCAACAGTACCGTGGCCGCCTGCATCGGCTAGCATTGCAGGAGCAGGGCAGAATGGTGGCGGATTCAGAATTTACCGAATTGCGCGAGGCGGTAAGCAGAATCTGGCTTGAATGGATGGAAAAAACAAAGTGAATACGACAAACGCTCTGATATCTAATAGAATATGCGGCTTGTTTTCACGTTTGAGGAGTAAGGCGGTATGTCGATGGCGGATCGAGACGGGTTAATCTGGCTGGACGGGGAGATGGTGCCCTGGCGCGATGCTCAGATCCATGTTCTGACCCACACCCTGCATTACGGCATGGGCGTGTTCGAGGGACTGCGCGCCTACAAAACCGGGCAGGGGACCGCTATTTTCCGCCTGCGGGCGCACACCGATCGCCTGTTTCGCTCGGCGCATATTCTGGGCATGCCCATGCCCTTTGACAAAGAGACCCTGAACGCGGCGCAAAAAGCGGTAGTGCGGGAGAACGATCTGGAGACGGCCTATATTCGGCCCATGTGTTTCTACGGTTCCGAAGGCATGGGCCTGCGGGCTGACAACCTGAAAGTACATGTGATGATCGCCGCCTGGGAATGGGGTTCCTATCTGGGCGCGGAGGGACTGGAAAAGGGCATTCGCATCAAGACCTCGTCTTTTACCCGTCATCACGTCAACATCACTATGTGCAAGGCCAAGGCCAATGGCAACTACATGAACTCCATGCTGGCGCTGCAGGAAGCCCTGCGCGATGGGTATGACGAGGCGCTGCTGCTGGATGTGGATGGTTTTGTGGCCGAAGGCAGCGGGGAAAATATATTTATTATCCGAAACGGCGTGCTCTACACGCCGGATCTGACTTCGGCGCTGGAAGGCATTACCCGTGAAACCCTTTTTTCGCTGGCGCATGATAATGGCCTGGAAGTGCGCGAGAAACGTATTACCCGGGATGAAGTCTATATTGCGGATGAAGCCTTTTTTACCGGCAGCGCCGCCGAGGTGACTCCCATCCGTGAACTGGACGGACGCCAGATCGGCAACGGCGGGCGTGGACCGATTACCGAAAAGCTGCAAAGCCAGTATTTTGATCTGGTGCATGGTCGTCTCGATAAATTGGGCGACCAATATGCCGACTGGGTGGAATTAATCAAATAGCGGGCGCTACAGGTGTGAAGCCGGGAGGACGCTGTTTGAACAGTGTTTTCCGATTTATCAGGAGAAGATCATGAATAGTGATAGCGAGAAAGTGGGCGGGGTCGGCAGCGGTAAAACCCTGCAGGCCAATGCCGTGAGCCGTTATGAAATTACCCGGGCGGACTTGCCCCTGCATTGTCCCATGGACAATATGAGCCAGTGGAATTCACATCCGCGCGTGTTTTTGCCCATCGAGGAGAGTGGTGAAGCGCGCTGTCCTTATTGTAGTGCATTGTATATTCTCAAAGATAAAATTGGCGAAACCGCCTGAACGATTATTCTGAATGAAACAAATCCCTGAATTTGACCAGGCGCAGGTGGTCGTGGTGGGCGATCTGATGCTGGATCGCTATTGGCACGGCAGCACCTCGCGCATTTCCCCGGAAGCGCCGGTGCCGGTGGTGCATGTGAATGAGGCCGAAGAGCGTCCCGGCGGTGCGGGCAATGTGGCGTTGAATATCGCTGCGCTCGGCGCCCGCGCCCGCCTGTTGGGCTTTACCGGCAAGGATGAAGCGGCTGCGGTTTTGCAGGATATTCTTGAAGCTCAGGGCGTAGACTGCCGCTTTGAGGCGCTGGAAAAGTGCGCCACGGTAACCAAGTTGCGGGTCCTGTCTCGGCATCAACAACTGATTCGGCTGGATTTCGAGGATGGCTTCAGCAGCCGGGACCCGCAGGGGTTATTGAACGAGCTCGAACAGGAGCTGGCCCAGGCCGGGGCGCTGATTTTATCCGATTACGGCAAGGGCACCCTGAGCCAGATTTCGCGTTTCATCGATCAGGCGCGTATGGCGGGAGTGCCGGTACTGGTGGATCCAAAGGGTAGCGACTTCAGTATTTATCGCGGTGTAACCCTGATTACGCCGAATCTGTCCGAGTTCGAGGCGGTGGTCGGCCCCTGTCATAGTGATGCCGAGATTGTGGAAAAGGGTGAAGCCCTGCTGCGTGAGCTGGATCTACAGGCGCTGCTGGTGACGCGCAGTGAAAAAGGCATGACCCTGTTGCAGCAAAATCAGCCCGCCCTGCACCTGCCGACCCAGGCACAGGAAGTGTTTGATGTGACCGGCGCCGGCGACACGGTAATTTCAGTAATGGCCGCTTCTTTAGCGGCAGGCCGGGATCTGGTCGAAGCTACCGTTTGTTCCAATCTGGCCGCCGGAGTGGTGGTGGGCAAACTGGGTACCGCGACCGTCAGCGCGGCTGAATTGCGCACTGCCCTGCGCCAGCAACAACCGCTGGAGCGGGGGGTGGTCGACGAAGCGCGGCTACTGAAACTGGTCAAAGACGCGCAGGAACACGGTGAAACCGTGGTCATGACCAACGGCTGTTTTGATATTCTGCACCCGGGGCATGTGGCCTACCTGCAGCAGGCGGGCAAGCTGGGCGACCGCCTGATCATCGCCGTCAACGACGACGCCTCGGTCAGAGAACTGAAGGGCAGCGGTCGCCCTATCAATACGGTGCAACGGCGCATGGCGGTACTGGCGGCGCTGGAATGCGTGGACTGGGTGGTGCCCTTTTCCGGTGAAACCCCGGAGCGTTTAATCTGCAAGGTGCTGCCGGATCTGCTGGTCAAGGGTGGCGACTACCGGCCCGAGGATATCGCCGGTGGGCGTTGCGTAACGGAACAGGGTGGCGCGGTGCGGATTCTGGACTTCATCGAGGGCCATTCCACCAGCGACATCATTAAAAATATTCTGGAGAACTAGAGTGAGGCTGGATACATGATTATTGTTACAGGTGGCGCCGGATTCATCGGCAGCAACATCGTCAAGACGCTTAATGAACAGGGCGTCAGTGATATTCTGGTGGTGGACAATCTTAAAAACGGCGTTAAATTCAAAAATATCGCCGATTGTGAAATTGCTGACTACATGGACAAGGAAGATTTCATCGCCCGGGTACGGGCGGGTGAGTCCTTTGCCGGCAAGGTTGAGGCGGTGTTCCATGAAGGCGCCTGTTCCAGCACCACGGAGTGGGACGGCAAGTTCATCATGCGTAATAATTACGAGTATTCCAAGGACTTGCTGCACTATTGCCTGGCGCGGGGCATCGCCTATCTGTATGCCTCTTCGGCTTCGGTCTACGGTGGCGGCAGCGTCTTCAGCGAACAGCGGGAATATGAAGAGCCTTTGAATATGTACGGTTATTCGAAATTTCTGTTCGACCAGTACGTGCGCCGGATTCTACCCGGCGCCGAAAGCCAGATCGTCGGCTTTCGCTATTTCAATGTCTACGGACCGCGCGAGCAGCACAAGGGCAGCATGTCCAGCGTGGCTTTTCATGTAAACAATCAGCTGGATGAAGGTGATGTGGCAAAGCTGTTCGAAGGTTGCGACGGTTATGGCGATGGTGAACAACGACGGGATTTTGTCTATGTAGGGGATACCGTTGCGGTGAACCTGTGGTTTATGCAGCATCCGGACAAGTCCGGTATATTTAATCTGGGTACCGGGCGCAGTCAGCCCTTCAATGACGTGGCAAAAGCCGTCATCGACTGGCATGGCCGGGGTGCCCTGGAATACATTCCCTTTCCTGAACACCTGAAAGGACGCTATCAGAGTTTTACCGAGGCGGATATCAGCGCCCTGCGGGCGGCCGGTTATGAGGCTCCCTTCAAGACAGTGGAAGAAGGCGTAAAGTTGTATATGGACTGGCTGCACAGGTAAGTTAAGTGTTGCTGATTCCTGTCGACTTCAGGTGGTTCGCCCTGAGCCTGTCGAAGGGTAAACAGGATTAACTATGCATGTTAGTGTAAGGACGTAACGGTGCATTCTGGGCGCATCCTGATCATCGGTCCGGCCTGGGTCGGGGATATGGTGATGGCGCAAAGCCTGTTCATGTCGTTGAAACAGCGTAACCCTGCGGCGGCGATCGATGTGGTCGCGCCCGCCTGGTCACAACCCCTGCTGGCGCGGATGCCCCAGGTACAGCGGGCGATAACATTGCAGGCTGGGCATGGCCAGTTTGGTTTGCTGGCGCGTTTTCGATTGGGACGGTCACTCCGGCGCAATCGTTATGATTGGGCTATTGTGTTACCCCGATCATTTAAATCTGCGCTGGTGCCGTTTTTTGCCGAGGCAAAAATTCGCAGCGGTTATCGGGGCGAAATGCGCTATGGTCTGTTGAACGATATACGCCCGCTGGACAAACAGGTTCTGCGGCAAACAGTGCAGCGTTATGTGGCATTGGGGGATGAGCGTAATGCTAAATTGCCTCCAGCTATTCCGCAGCCTGTATTGCGTATCGATGCAGACAATCAGGTGCGAATGTGCCAAAAACTGGGTTTGTCGTGTGAGCGTCCCGTAGTCGGTTTTGTGCCGGGAGCCGAATATGGGCCTGCAAAGTGCTGGCCCCTTGAAAATTTTGCTAAACTAGCGGCCAGTTTGAACGATAAAGGCATAGATGTCTGGATTTTTGGCTCTGAGAAGGACCGTGAGGCGGGCGAGCAAATAGCCGCTACTGCGCCACAGGCCAGGAATCTCTGCGGGCAGACCCGGCTTGAGGATGTGGTTGACCTGATGGCTTTGACGCAGGCCGTGGTGAGCAATGATTCGGGGCTGATGCATGTTGCCTGCGCCAGTGGCGCCAGGGTTATCGGGATTTACGGTTCATCTGATCCCGACTATACGCCGCCCCTGTCAGCGTATGCGAAGGTTATTTATCTGGGACTGGAATGCAGTCCCTGTTTTAAAAGAATCTGCCCCTTGGGGCACACGGATTGTTTAACGCAAATATCGTTTGAATCCGTGGAAGCACTATTACTGGATGAAAATGAATTTATTCCAAATTAAACGTTACTTTTTAGGTAAGACTGCCTTTTCTGAAAAAGCCTTGTTTGTGCTGCTTTTCCTGTTCCCGATTCTGTCCCTGAGTGTGCGTCACTGGCTCAGTGGCGTCTATTCCCTGATTGTGCTGTTATCGCTGTATTATGCCTGGCGCTCATCAAAATCGCTGCAGCGGGAAGAAAAGATCCTGTTTGCGATTTTCGGACTCTATTTTTTCAGTATTCTGCTTTCGAGCACGGTAACAGGCTGGAGTGGATCTTCCTATCATCGCCTGGGTACGGAGATGAAGTATTTGGCCTTTTTTCCGTTCTATCTGTATGTACGCCAGCATCCTCGCGCTTGGCAGGGTCTGATTATGACGATTCCTCTAGGGGGAATCGTGATAGGGCTGCAGGCGATTTATGATACTTATTTTTCAGGTATTGGCCGTGCCAATGGTATTTATGGCCCCATTATTTTTGGCGATCTGGCGGTGTTGCTGGCCATATTTTCCCTGATTTTTGCGCTTACAAACCGGAATAAATTCTGGGTCGGGATTAATCTTCTGGGGGCGGTGATGGCGATGCTGGCGGTTATCTATTCCGGTTCCCGCAATGCCTGGCTCGCGGCTATCGTCAGTCTGATTATTTTACCTTTCCTGATTGGGACAAGAACCACCATCTGGCGGGTTAGCAGTGGCTATATAGCAATTATTGCGGTTACTGTGATCATGATTATTTTCACCCCTTATTCCATTACCTCAAGGTTTGGGGTGGCTACGAGCGAGTTTAAAAGTTATTTTCATCATGATTATGGTTCCGGCAATGAAAAAATTTATACCACTTCAGTGGGAGTACGTCTCGAGATGTGGCGTTCTGCATTGATTATTATTAAGGATAATCCGCTGCTTGGTGTTGGGCCGGGAAATATGGGGCTTGCGATGAATAAACTGGTAAAAGGGGGAGACGCTCGCGAGGCCGTTTATCACGGTTCTGCCGGAGTGCGAGATGCTCAGGTACATAATGCGTATTTTGAAGTGCTGGGGACGCAGGGTTTTGTCGGCTTATCAGCCTTGTTGCTGATGTTGTTTTATCCGCTGTATGTTTTTGTACATAATAAGCACTATGATCGGCGTATTGCGAGTCTTGGTATTATTTTTATAAGCGGTTTCATGATTTTTTCCCTGACCGAAGTCCCGTTTGTTCATGACAATTTCAGCTCTATTTTTCTCGTTTTCCTGAGTGTGTTCTTTTCCTGGATAGTGAATGCCAAATACAGCAGTACACGGTCTGTCTGAAAACTCCATCAGTGTTATTGTTATTGCGTTTAATGAAGAAAACGCGCTTGCAGCATGCCTTGAATCGGTTTCCTGGGCGGATGAGATCATTGTCGTTGATTCCGGCAGTACGGACAAGACGCAGGATGTTGCCAGAAAATATACAGACAAAATCTACGTAGAAGCCGACTGGCAGGGCTTCGGTATACAGAAGCAACGCGCCCAGTCCCGCGCCAGCAGCCGCTGGATCCTGTCTGTTGATGCCGATGAGCTGGTCACAGTTGAATTGCGGGACGAAATTCTTTCCGTCATTTCGCTGGATGATGCCGCCTACAGCATGCCCATTCTACCCTGGTGTTTTGGTCGTTTTATTCGCCATGGCGGCTGGTATCCCGCTCCCAAGGTTCGCCTCTATCCCCGTTTACGCGCACACTATGGTTGCCAGCAGGTGCATGAAAAACTGGAGTACGATGGCGATCTCGAGATTCGACAACTGAAAGGTGATTTGTTGCACTACACCTATCGGGACATGGAGCATTATCTGGTCAAGTCTGCCCACTATGCAGCGGCCTGGGCCGCGCAACGCGAAGCGAAAGACCGGAAGGCTTCCCTGTTACAGGGCGTATTTCATGGACTCAGCTGTTTTTTGCGGATGTATCTTTTTCGCGCAGGTTTTCTGGATGGAAAACAGGGGTTTTTGTTAGCTGCATTATCGTCACATTCGACCTTCGTCAAATATGCCGACCTGTGGGTTCGTCAACAGTCTCGACGAAACTGAAAAACTTTCAACGCAGAGACGCCAAGAACGCAAAGTTTTTTATGGGGTTCATATTTCTATTTTGAACTTTATTTCTACAGCTTCCCTGTTTGCTTTTGGGTGCGAATACGCAAAATGTATTTCTTTGCGCTTTTGGCGTCTTTGCTCCTTTGCGTTAGATTTACAACAGGAATTTTTCGCTGATTTGTCTTGCGGCCTTTGCAATATCAATACTGTCCATATCCTCTTGTTCGGCATCCTCCGGCGGTGAAAAGGCCAGTCTTCGATCGTCTGAATTCAGGGTTTGCCAGCGCAGGGATGTGGCGGAACGCCGTCTGGTGTAAAATGCCGCTGTGGGACGATCGAGTGCGCCGGCGATATGCAGGGGGCCGGTGGAGCCGCTGATAAACAAATCAGCAAACTGGAGATGCTCGGCGAAACGGCGCAGGCCTTCATCGGAGACATAAAGGCTGTGTTGGCAGTCCCCGAGCAGGTGGCTGAGTTGCTGTGCCTGTGCTACTTCAGCCGGGCCGCAGGAGATAACAATATGCAGAGAGCCTGTTGCCTGGAGGCTGCGGGCCAGCAGGGCAAACTGTGACAGGCTCAGGTTGGCGGCGGAACCGCCACTGCCGGGATGAATAAAGATCAGCTTCGAATCGGTGTTGATATCGTGCTGCTGACAGAATTCTTGTTTGAGTAGACTGATATGAGCATCATCAAAGTGCAGGTAAGGCGGTGCAGGTAACGGTGCAGGTTTATACCCGTGCAGAAACAGATAGTAATTGACCAGATCCCGGTTATAGGCATATTCCGGTTTTCTGGAAAGAGATCGGTGTTGGCTTAGTCGTTTAGTGTAGAATATCTGCGCCAGTTTGGTGGCGGGGGCAATGCGCTCGGGAATACCCGCAAGGTATACAGTCAGACCAATACGGGTGGTGGAATACAGGCTAATAACGGCATTATAGTGTTGCTTGCGCAGCTGTTTCGTCAGTTTCCAGAAGCCCCCCTTTTTTCCCGGATCGAGAATGACATGGTCGATGTATTCACAGGCCTCG